>Ga0209916_1000083_pt1:0-212500 | contig 214486 bp, 202 predicted proteins | sample ThiBio_1000_plan_FD_183956 | JGI IMG/M metagenome (GOLD analysis project Ga0209916, IMG submission 183956) | Wastewater bioreactor microbial communities from Cape Town, South Africa - Thiocy_solids_2 (SPAdes) | ecosystem: Engineered > Bioreactor > Thiocyanate-remediating >... | reverse complement strand
CGTCAACGTCCAGTACCCAGAGAACGTGACGCTGGTGACAAAATATTACGACAAGCTCAACGCGATGATGCGGGACGACGAATAGACGATTTCCAAGTCGGAGCGTTCAACAGGAGCGAACATTGCGTGGTGTTCCCCCCGAAGCTGGAAAAAGCCGGGACCGGTCAAGGATCGCTCGGCGCGTTGCCACGTTATCCTTCGTCTCGAAGAACGGAGGACGTCATGCCCGAATTGACGATATCTGCACCTCAGGTGGAATTCCTGATCGCCAAGGCGCGGGAATTTGACGTGAAGGAAGGCGCGACGGACCCTGATGAGGGCTCCAATGGCACCGACGACGGTATGATCGATGTGCTGGCGGATCAGGGCAACGACCCCGTGGCGTGGGAGATTGCGAGTTTTGTGAAGGCTCTCAGTGATGACGAGCAGATCGACCTCGTCGCCCTACTACGGCTTGGCCGTGGTGACGTCACGCCGGAAGAATGGCGCAATTTGCGTGCGGAAGTGACACGGAATTACAACCGCCGCACCACGGTGCGTTATCTGCTCGGCCAGCCCATGCTGGGTGATTTTCTCGCAGAGGGGCTGGATGAGCTTGGTCTGCCTGATACCGGAGGAGGGCGCACAGCGCCGGTGTCTCGTAGACGCCGAACCGGCCAGTTTGACGCCTTAAAACCATAAAAAACACCATTCCGACCCTTTCCAAAGTGGAAAGCGGTTGATACATAGCACTCGTCGCGGGCTTCGGCCCGGTCCCCTTTCTCAGGAGTTGGCGGGCGAGACGTTCGGCGCTTTCAGCGTCGAAGCGTGTCTCTGGCGCTCTCCTGAAACTGGATTGGCGCGGGGTGGAGCAGCCCGGTAGCTCGTCAGGCTCATAACCTGAAGGTCATAGGTTCAAATCCTATCCCCGCAACCAATCATTCTGGTCAATCATTATCTACGATGGCAGATGCTTCAGAACCCCGATGTTCGAAAGAACACCGGGGTTCCTTGTTTCTGGCGCAGGGTCAGTGGCGGAGCTTGAGCGCCATTCCGATCCAGCCAAATCCGGCAAATAAAAGATCGATCCCCAGAAACAGCCCGAGGACGTACAGGCTGGAAACCGGCCAATGGGTGAGAATGATTGCGCCGAGGAGCACGGTGATTGCGCCTGAGAGACAAATCCAGAAGCGCGGCGCAGTGTCCGGCAACCGGAAGGCCAGGAATATGCGCACCAGACCTGAAGCAATGAGGGCGATGCCGATCAGGAGGGTAAATACGCCAGCCGCAAGCAGCGGATTGACCCACACAAAGACGCCGGCGATGGCGTAAAGCGCACCCAGCAAAATCCAGAGGAAGAAGCTGCCCCACGTCTTCATCTGAAACGCACTGATGATCTCGAAAACCCCCGACACGAACATCACGGCGCCGATAATGGCTACCGAAACGACGGTGCTGAAGAGTTCATTGCCGAGCGCGATGATGCCGGCAACGAGATACACAATACCAAGTGCAAGAATCCATCCCCACTTTGCGCGGAGGGAATGCAGGGCGTTGCCGAGACTGTGACGTGATCCGTCTGAAATGCTCATGGTCTGTCTCCCAAATGAGAAACGCCATGTTACCGGTTGCCTGCGACGGCACAACATCAGATGCATCTTCGCCAGATGCTGTGAGGGATTGACCGCGAAAGCGGCAGCGTCGATCGGGACGATAAATCGCCCTGCCGTTGAGGGAATAATTTTCTCGAAAGATCGCGACACGGTCCTGATCGGGGTGCCATGCGGCACCGGAGCGCATCATCCTTACGGATAAGCGGGGGAATGCGACGATTGCATTCAAGTTGGGAAGATCGTGCTGAAATCGGCCTTTTATGGCCCTTTCTCGAAGGACATGCAGATGCACGCGTATCCTTAACGGCTCGAAGCACATCCCCGTTCGACCAAAGTGACATTGACAGAATTGGCATGAAAGGAATTCAAAGGAACCGGCATAAATATAAATCAGAGCTGCGGAATTTCATCTGCTTTCGCCAGTTCATCATAAGCCGCAACAATGTTTTGGGAGGTTACTCATGACGAAGATCAATGACATTCTTTATTCTGGATTGTCGCGCCGTGCCCTGTTGCAGGGCAGTGCCGGCCTCATCGGCGGCGCTGCGCTGTCCGGCGGTTTGTCGATGCCGGCCTTCGCGGCTGATCATCCGGCGATCGGCACTTATCCCGCTGGCTCGTCAGGGAGCACGATCACGTTTGGCGCCGCCGTGCCACGCACTGGCACCTACGCGGTGCAGGGCGAGGACGAACTCAAGGGCTGGGAACTGGCGGTCGCTCACATCAACGAGGGCCATGAACTCGTCAAGAAGATCTCGCCGAAGACCACCAAGGGCATTCTTGGTAAGGAAGTGAAACTCGTTGTTGCTGATAGCGGCGCCAAGCCCAACATTGCTGTGCAGGCCGAGCAGCGCTTCATCACTGAAGACAAGGTTGTGCTGATGACCGGTTCGACCTCGTCTGCGGTCGCGGTTGCGCTCAACAAGCTCGCCCAGCGTGAGAAGGTGATGTACGTCGCCGGCATTTCCGGATCGAACGACACCACCGGCAAGGATTGCGTCCGCTACGGCTTCCGCCAGAATTTCTATGGCCAGACCGCCGCTGCAGCGATCGGTCCGCAACTTGTGAAGGTGTTCGGCAAGAACAAGAAGGCGGCGTACATGACGCCGGATTACACCTACGGCCACACCGTCACCAAGTCGATGCAGGATTATCTTGCAACGGCAGGCTGGACCACGGTGACCAACCAGGTTTCGCCCCTCGGTGCGCCTGACTACTCATCCTACCTGCTGAACGTGGCCAACTCCGGCGCCGACGTGCTGATCAACGTCAACTGGGGCCATGACGCGGTTCTGTCAATTCAGCAGGCCAAGCAGTTCGGCATCTTCGACAAGATGAAACTTGCCGTGCCGTACCAGATTCCGTTCCTCGCCCCCGAGGTCGGCGGCAATCTGCTCGCGGGCGTTTATGCAGCGACCGACTACTGGTGGACGATCGAGGACAAGTACCCGCTCGCCAAGCTGTTCAATGAAGCGTTCCGCGCGAAATACGGCTACAGCCCCGAATGGGGCGCGGAGAACGCCTACATCAGCTTCGTGCACTGGGCTCGCATGGCGGAGGAGGCCAAGAGCTTCTACCCGCCGGACATCATCAAGACCTATGAGAAGGAAGAAAAGATTCCTTCACTGGTGGGTGAGGTTTACTACCGCAAGGAAGACCACCAGTGCGTTCGCCCGGTCATCATCGTTCGCGGCAAACTCGCCAAGGACATGAAGAACAAGGAAGACTTCTGGGACGTCACCGAGATCGTCCCCGGTGAAGGGCTGATGCAGAAGCCGGATGCGTTCGGCTGCAAGCTCGGCGATTACACCTGATCGCTTATGTCTCGTTCAAGGCTGGCACCGGATGCGATCCCGTGTCAGGTGCCGGCCTTAGCGGTCACGAAACATACTTGATGAGCGTTGCAGGCGAGTCGCAGGACGGCGTTTGACAGCGCTTGCAGAAAAAATTTTGCGGGCTGGAAACAAGTGATCAATTGGGCAAATTTCGTTTCGCAGTTGTTCAACGGGCTCGTGCTCGGCGCACTACTGGCGCTGATTTCGTCGGGCCTGACGATCATCTACGGCACTCTCGGCGTTCTGAACCTTGCGCATGGCGCGATGTTCATGCTTGGCGGTTATGCCGGGTACGTGGCTTTTACCTACACCGGTTCTTTCATCCTCGCGGTTTTTGCGGGTTCGGTGTTCGTCATGCTCACCGGCGTGGTGATGGAGAGGGTCGTCATCCGGTATTTTTACGGGCGTCCTGACGAAGATCAGTTGTTGGTGACGTTCGGCATCGGCATCTGCATCGTCGAGATTGTGCGCTTCTTCTTCGGCAGTCTCTCACTGACGGTGCCGGCACCGAAGATTCTCACGGGCATCACGTCGCTTGGCTTTATGTATTATCCGACCTATCGCCTCGCCCTCGTCGGCATCGTGGCGATTGCCCTGCTGTCGCTGTACCTTGTGCTCTATCGCACGCGCCTTGGCATGATCGTCCGCGCCGGCATCGAGGATTCGATGATGGTGTCGACGCTCGGCATCAACGTCTTTCGCGTATTCATGATCGTCTTCGGCATCGGCGCGATGGCGGCGGGCTTTGCCGGAATCGTCAACGCTCCGGTGGTATCGCTGACGCCCGATATGGGCGAAGCGATCCTGGTGCAAACCTTCGTCGTGATCGTCATCGGTGGCGTTGGCTCGTTCCCGGGCGCCATCCTCGGCGGCCTGATTGCGGGCGAGATCATCAGCATCACCTCAATGATCAATCCAGGCTACGCCTACGTCATGCTGTTCGCGGCAATGACGCTCGTGCTGGTGCTAAGACCACACGGGCTGTTTGGCACGCAAAGCCGAGCATAGGAACGGTTCATTCATGATCAAGCAACGCCCTTATCTGGTCGAGACGCTAACGCTCATCGGCCTGATCATCGCTCCCTTCATATTGCCGCACCTCGGGTTTGCGCCGAACACGGTGAACCGCATTCTGGTGTGGGGTCTGTTCGGTATCGGCTTTGATATCCTGTTCGGGTTCACCGGCCTTCTGTCGTTTGGCCAATCGGCACTTTATGGCACTGGCGGCTTTGTCGCGGCCTACCTCCTGACTATTGCCGGCTTCCCGCATGTGGTGACGGCCCTGTTCATCGGCATGATCGCCGCCGCGGTGGTTGGCTATCTTGTCGGTTTGATTGCGTTGCGCAGCACCGGCATCTACTTTGCGATGATCACGGTGGCGATCGCCGAGGTGTTCTTTTTTGTCGAGTTCAATCCGCTGTCGGACTGGACCGGTGGTGAGAACGGCCTGCCGGGCGTGCCGAGCCCAACGTTCGATCTGGGCTTCGCCACGTTCCATTTCTCCAGCGGCTGGCCACTCTATGGCTTTCTGGCGTTCTGGTATTTCATCGGCATCGTGTTGGGCCTGCGGATCGTGCGTTCTCCGGTCGGCGCAGTATTGCGAGCGATCCGCGACAACCCGTTGCGCGCCGCAGCTGTCGGTCACAACGTCCATGGTTACAAGCTCACGGCGTTTGTCGTTGCGGCGGCCTATGCTGGTTTCGCCGGCGGGCTGCTTGGTGTCATGCAGGCGTTCATGCCGCCGGATGCCTTCATGTTCGACACTTCGGCGCAACTCGTGATGATGACCGCGATTGGCGGCACCGGCACGTTGTTCGGCCCGCTCCTCGGCGCAACGGTGTGGCTGTTCTTGCAGGACTTCCTGCAATCCGCGCTTGGCCTCGGCGCGACATGGAAGCTGGTGCTCGGCGTCATCTTCGTGTTGCTTGTCTGCTTCCTGCGCCATGGCATCATCGGCGGCATCAAGGATCTCTACGACCTGATCTTCGTACGCCGCGCGGCGTCCGAGCCAAAGGGGGAGGCGCCCATTTCTGGCGTCACGGCTGAACAGGAGCAAGAGATTGCGGAAGCCGAAATCGCACATGAACCGGCTGCACCGGCGATGGCGCCGCGCCAGCGTGAGCTTGATGGCTATACCGGTCCGATCTTGCAGGCATCCGGCCTCACCAAACGCTATGGCGGCCTGGTCGCCAACAGCGACATCGACTTCACGGTGAATCACGGCGAGTTGCGTGGTATCATCGGTCCCAACGGTGCTGGCAAGTCGACATTCTTCAAGATGTTGACCTGCGAGGTGGTGCCTACCTCTGGCAAGATCGTGTTCGAGGGTCAGGACATCACCGGAAAGACCGTGACCGATGTGTGCCAGCTTGGTCTGACCAAGAGTTATCAGGTCAACCAGTTGTTCACGCGGCTCACGGTTCGTGAGAACGTGATCATCGCTGTTCTGGCTGAGTTGCGCGGCAAGTTCAGGCTTGATCTTTTCCGCCGGATTGGCAGCGTCAAGGGGCTCACCGAGCAGGTGAATCATACGCTTGCCATGGTGAATCTGACCGATCGCGCGGATGTGCCGGTGTCGGAGCTTGCCTACGGTGAGAAGCGCCGTCTTGAGATCGGTCTGGCGCTCGCTAATTCGCCAAGCCTGTTGTTGCTCGACGAGCCGCTTGCAGGCATGAGCCCGCGCGAACGTGTGGAGACGGTCAAGCTTCTGAAGTCGATCGCGAAGGGCCGCACCATGATCGTGATCGATCACGACATGGATGCGTTGTTCGAACTGGCCGAGAAGATTACGGTTTTGCAGGAGGGTCGTGTGCTGGTCGAGGGCACGCCGGACGAGATCAAGAACAATCCGAAAGTACAGGAAGCCTATCTCGGGGGAGTTCTCGAATGAGCCTGCTCGAGGTCAAGGACCTGAATTCGTATTACGGCGACTCACACATCCTGTTCGACGTGTCGCTGAACGTGAACCGGAATGAGGTCGTCGCGTTGCTCGGCCGTAACGGGGCGGGCAAGAGCACGACGTTAAAAAGCCTGATGGGCGTGGTGACGCCGCGCTCCGGCAGCATCATGTTCAATGGCCAGAACCTCGCGGGCAAGAAGAGCCACATCATCGCTCAGGCCGGCATCCAGCTCGTGCACGAAGACCGCCGCATTTTCGGCAGTCTCAATGTCGAGGAGAACATCATCCTCGCCGGGATCACTGCCCCGAAGCGCTGGCCGCTGGATCGCATCTACGAGATGTTTCCGCGACTCAAGGAGCGGCGCGGAAATCGCGGTACCGACCTGTCGGGCGGCGAGCAGCAAATGCTGGCGATCGCGCGTGCTTTGGTACGCGATCCGGAGATCATCCTGCTCGACGAGCCGTTCGAGGGTCTTGCGCCGGTGATTGTGCGCGATCTCGTCAAGGCCTGTCGCGATCTGGCAGCAGCGGGTCAGACCATCGTGCTGGTGGAACAGAATCTCGCCGCGACGCTGGCGCTCGCGCAGCGGGTCTACATCATCAACAATGGCCATATCGTTCACCAGGGGCCAGCCCTGGAAATCAAGAAGCAGCCAGAGGTGCTGCAGCGCTATCTCGGCGTGTAAGCCGAAGTCTTTGGACACAATAAAAAAGCGGGGCGGCTTGGCTGTCCCGCTTTTTGTTTGTGCGCGTTGAAGGGGGCGGCTACGCCTTCAGCGCCGCGATCAGTTTCGCCGCGTGATCTTCCAGGACCTTGGGGTCTTCCTTGCGGGTTTGCGGCGGCAACAGGGGAACGCCGTCCTTCACCGGCATGACGTGCATGTGAAGGTGGAACACCACCTGACCGCTCGCAGGCTCGCTGAACTGCTGGATGATAATGCCGTCGGCGGCAAAGGCTTTCATCGCCGCGCGCGCGATGACGCGGGTGGTGCGGGCGACCTCCACGAAATCCTCTTCCCGGATATCCAGCAGGTTACGCGCGCCTGCGCGCGGGATCACGAGCGTGTGGCCCGGAGAACGCGGCATGATATCCAGGAAAGCGAACGTGCAATCGTTCTCGTATACTTTCAGGCAGGGCAGTTCACTGCGCAGGATTTTCGCGAAAATATTTTGATCGTCGTAAGTTGTCATCTGGATATCCCCGGATTGACCATTGGAAGGTTAGTGCGGAATTTCGAATCCTTCATGCTGCCAGACGGCGCGGTTTTGCGGCGCGCCGAGAAAACGGATCAATTCTCGCGCCGGTCCGGGAACTTTGCTGGTGGCTGCCACCGCGCCGCCGTAGACCAGAGTGAGTTGCAGCGGTTCAGGGAGGAGGCCGAGCGAGGCTACACCGTCGACATGGACGACCTCGCTCGCCGGATAAACGCCGATGGCGACGCGGCCTTCGGCCACCATGCTGACGCCGCCTTCCAGTGCGGGACGATAGGTCACCTTCCGCTCGACAATGTCAGAAATGCCGAGCTGGGAGACCATGCTCGCCATGTGCGCGCCGCTCGGAGTCGAGGCCGGCGTCGAGTAGACTACAGAGGGGGCATCTATCAGAACGCGGCGGAAGGCCTCGACGCTTGAAATATCCGGACGCGGTGCGCCATCTTTGACGATTGCGACAAGTTTGAGAATTCCGTATGCGGCACGACCCTGCGGCTGGATTTTCTGTGTTGCCGCGAGATTGTCGAGAATCGAGGTCGGCATCAGCAGAACGTCGGCATTTTCTCCGGCCAGAATTCTTTGCCGCAATGCAGAAACCAGAATGTGTTGCACGATCACGCGATGGCCGGTCGCTTTTTCAAACTGCGGGATAAGCGTGATCAGCACGTCTTTCGGCGCGCCTCCACTCATGAGGAGGATGTCCGCGGCATTTGCAGCCAGCGGAAATTGAAAAATGCAAACGGCGAGTGCGATCAAGACACGTTTCATGAGCGTTTCGTCGTTTCCAGAGGCCGTCAGCGCGGCGAAAAGGAGCTATCGAAACAAGGCTATCGCATGATTTGCGGACGGCGTCATGCCCCGCAGGCGGAGCATCCCCGCGCCGGAAGGTTCTATGTTCCGAAGATGAAACCTTTTATAGTCCGCACCGTTAAGTTTTGTAGTCTCTCTCACGATTGCGGATGTATCCTATGACCTTTACTCTTCCGGACCTGCCATATGCTCATGACGCGCTCCAGCCTTACATGTCCAAGGAGACGCTCGAGTATCACCACGACAAGCACCATCAGGCTTACGTCACCAACGGCAACAACCTGCTCAAGGGCACCGAATTCGAGGGCAAGTCACTCGAAGAGATCGTCAAGGGCTCATTTGGCAAGAATGCCGGCTTGTTCAACAATGCCGCGCAGCACTACAACCACGTTCATTTCTGGAAATGGATGAAGCCGAAGGGCGGCGGCTCCAAGCTGCCCGGCAAGCTGGCCAAGAAGATCGACGAGGATCTCGGCGGCTTTGAGAAATTCAAGACGGATTTCGCAGCCGCCGGCGCGGGCCAGTTCGGCTCGGGCTGGGCTTGGCTGTCGGTGAAGAACGGCAAGCTCGAGGTCAGCAAGACGCCGAACGGGGAAAACCCGCTGGTTCATGGCGGAAGCCCGATCCTCGGCGTCGATGTCTGGGAGCACTCCTACTACATCGACTATCGCAACCGCCGCCCCGACTATCTCAAGGCGTTCATCGAGAATCTGGTGAACTGGGACTATGTTGAGGAATTGTTCTCAAAGGCCTCGTAACGGTTGCAGCCGATTTCAAATTCAATATGCAGAAGGGGTGGCGCGATGCCGCCCCTTAACTTTATGACCTGACATTCGGTCTGAGGGCGGAGCGGCGGCTGGAGCGGATATGAGGTTTCAATGAACTACCTGCTGGTTTTCATCGGCGGTGGGCTCGGCGCGTCGCTGCGCCACGCTGTCAATCAGCTCTGCGCCCGGTTGTTCGGCACGGGTTTTCCCTACGGTACCTTTGTCATCAACGTCACCGGCTCGCTGGCGATGGGGCTAATCGCGGGCTATCTCGCGTTCAAGGGGCAGGCGGCACAACCCTGGCGCCTGTTCGTAATGGTCGGCATCCTGGGTGGCTACACCACGTTCTCGTCATTTTCCCTCGATGCCGTGACGCTGTACGAGCGTGGCGCTGTGTTCACAGCCCTGTCCTATGTCGTGGGGTCCGTCCTGCTGGGTCTTGCAGGCCTTGTGGCGGGACTCGCTCTTGTGCGCCATTTCTCCTGACTCTCTTGGCCTGGAGCAGGGCAGCAACTCTTGTCATTTAACAATATGTTATAATATAACGTTGCCGGGTGGCCAGCGATGCTGCCGGATATGAGGCAATTTCCATGGCCCTAGGTTCGATCCAGAGCTCGATCCACGGCTCCAGTCATGACCCAGCCCAGGACCATGCGTGCAGCCATGACCATGCCGGTACGCATCCGAGAGCGCCGCGGGTGGGAGCAGAGCATCACCATGCGCCCTCCACGCCGCACCCGGCCCAGGCCGTGCCATGGTCGCTCCTGCGCATAGGGCTGGCCGCTCGGCTCGGCGGGTCGCTCCTGATTGCGGCGGTGCTCTGGATCCTCGTTGTTGCCGTTATGAGGCCTCTGTGACCGCCCAGATCACCTTTCGCGACCTGACGCTCGGCTACGAGCGCCACCCTGCCGTGCACCACCTCAGCGGTGTGGTCGAGGAGGGCGCCTTGCTGGCGGTGGTCGGGCCAAACGGCGCGGGTAAATCGACGCTGTTTCGCGGCATTGCCGGCCTTCTCAAGCCGCTGTCCGGCGGCGTCTATCTTGGCGGGCTTGATCCGCACCACATCGCCTATCTGCCGCAGAACGCTGACATCGCCCGGGACTTTCCGATTTTGGTGTTTGATTTCGTCGGTCTGGGATTATGGCGGCACAAGGGCGCTTTCGGGGGCTTCAAGGCGGCCGATCGCAAGTCGATCGAGGCCGCGATCACGACTGTCGGCCTGAGCGGATTCGAAAGCCGGCCCATCGGGACGCTGTCGGGCGGGCAGATGCAGCGGATGCTGTTCGCGCGGGTCATCCTGCAAAATGCCCGGCTGATTTTGCTCGACGAGCCGTTCAATGCCATCGACGCCGGAACGGCCGCCGATCTCATGATGCTGATACAGGGATGGCACCGCGAACGGCGCACCATACTGGCAGCACTGCACGACTTGGGCGAAGTACGAGCGAATTTTCCCGAAACGTTGCTGCTTGCTCGCACGCCGGTGGCGTGGGGAGCGACGCGTGATGTGCTGACGGCTGAACACCTCTCCCGCGCGCGGCAGATGTGCGAGGCGTTCGACGATGCAGCCGCGCCCTGTGCGGACCCGAACACATCACAGGCTGCCTGATGACAACCGATGTTTTCCTTGCGCCGTTCACCGACGAGGCCATGCGTCGCGCGCTGGTTGCGATCGTCGTGCTGTCGTTCGGCAGCGCCCCGATCGGTGTGTTTCTGATGCTGCGGCGGATGAGCCTGATGGGTGATGCGATGTCGCATGCGATCCTGCCAGGCGTGGCGGGTGCGTTCCTGCTGTCGGGGATGAATCGCATCATGATGACGATCGGCGGGTTGATCGCCGGTCTGGTCGTCGCCGTGCTTTCGGGGTTGATGACCCGCGTGACCGAGATGAAGGAGGATGCCTCGCTTGCGGTGTTCTATCTCGTCTCGCTCGCACTCGGGGTCATTCTCGTTACGTCGCATGGATCAAGCCATGAACTGATCGAAATCCTGTTCGGCGATGCCCAGAAGCTCGACGCTGGCGCACTCTATCTCATTGCGTTCAACACCACGCTGACGCTGTGCGCTCTCGCCGTGATCTACCGGCCGCTCGTCATGGAATGTGTCGATCCGCTGTTCATCCGTATCGCCGGACGCGCGGGTGCGGTGGCGCATCTCGTGTTTCTGGCTTTTGTCGTGATCAACCTCGTGAGCGCCTATCATGCGCTCGGGACTTTGCTTGCGGTCGGCATGATGATCCTCCCGGCGGGGATTGCGCAGTTCTGGTCGCGTGACATCTCGCGGATTATTCTGGTCGCCATCGTCAGCGCTGTCATCTCAGGCTATCTGGGCCTTGTCTTGTCGGTCGCAGCCGACGTACCTGCGGGGCCGTCTGTCGTGCTGGCAGCTGGCGCGATCTACTTCCTGTCGATGGTCATCGGGACCGCTGGCGGGCTGGTGCGCCGGTTCGCTCCGGGGCGGCATCTGGAAGCCTGAATCACCTCGAAATTTGTGCCATTCCCACTTACATCGAGGCCGTCCGGCACAATATAAAAGGCTCTCACCGACGCGCGAGCAGGCCGAAAGGTCTGGCCTCGGACGCGTGTAAAAGAGGGGTTTGATTCCAACATTCGTATCGCGTTTGCATGACGGAATCACGTCCCACCATATGCGAACGTTCAATCCCCTCCATGATATGTGTCCGGAGTTTCCATGTCTGACGCTGCTTCCAAAGTCCCTGTTACCGTCCTCACCGGCTATCTCGGCGCTGGCAAGACCACGCTGCTCAACCGCATTCTGTCGGAGAACCACGGCCAGAAGTATGCCGTGATCGTCAACGAGTTCGGCGAGATCGGCATCGATAACGATCTCATCGTCGGTGCCGACGAGGAAGTGTTCGAGATGAACAATGGCTGCGTGTGCTGCACGGTGCGCGGCGATCTTGTTCGCATCATCGACGGGTTGATGAAGCGGAAGGGCAAGTTTGATGCCATTATTCTCGAGACCACGGGCCTCGCCGATCCCGCTCCGGTGGCACAGACCTTCTTCGTCGACGAAGAAGTGAGCCAGAAGACCGCGCTCGACGCGGTGGTGACGGTGGCGGATGCTAAGTGGCTCAGCGAGCGGCTCAAGGATGCCCCGGAAGCCAAGAACCAGATCGCCTTCGCCGACGTCATCGTGCTCAACAAGACGGACTTGGTGAACAAGGACGAACTCGCCGAGGTTGAAGGCCGCATCCGCGCAATCAATCCGTACGCCACGCTGCACAAGACCCAGCGTTGCGCGGTGAAGCTGACGGATGTGCTCGGGCGCGGCGCGTTCGATCTCGACCGCATTCTGGAGCTCGAGCCGGCCTTCCTTGAGGAGGACGAGCACGACCATCACCATCATCACGACCATGAGCATGGGCCGGATTGTGGCTGCGGCGAGCATGGCCGCGATCATGATCATCATGACCATGATCACGGCCACCATCATGGTCATGGGATGAAACATTATCACGACGAGGACATGCAGTCCCTGTCGTTGCGCTCCGATAAGCCGCTGGATCCGATGAAATTCATGCCATGGCTGCAGGAGCTTGTCGCCAATGACGGCGCGAAGATTTTGCGCTCCAAGGGGATCCTGGCGTTCGCGGGAGATGACGACCGTTACGTATTTCAGGGCGTGCACATGATGCTCGAGGGTGATCACCAGCGGAAGTGGAAGCCAGACGAAAAGCGCGAGAGCCGGGTGGTTTTTATCGGCCGGGAGTTGCCCGAGAAGCGAATCCGCGAAGGATTTGCCAAGACGATCGCATGATGGCGGCTGCATGATGTCGAGTTTCGAGCCTTTCGATGCCCCCAATACTACCGTGGCCTCTGTCAGCGACAGCGTTCTCAAGATCGAACTAAAAGCGCCCGCCACCGCCGTGCATTTCATCGGCAATGTGGCGGCGTTCGTGAATGGCGAGGAGACCGTGGTTCTCGTCAATGGCGAGGGCGAACGGACCGAACTGCGCGTGCATGGCGGCGGAATTCTGTGCGCAACGTCTGATGGCAAACGTCTCGTCACCGGTGGTGATGACGGCAAGATCGTGTCGGTCGATGCCAAGGGCAAGGTTGAAGCGCTTGCGGCTGACGCCCGTCATCGCTGGATCGATAACGTCGCGATTCATGCGGATGGTACTGTTGCGTGGTCGGCGGGCAAGACGGCGTTCGTCAAAACCAAAGACACGGAAAAGGCTTTTGACGCACCCTCGACTGTCGGAGGCCTTGCTTTCGCACCGAAAGGCCTGCGGCTGGCGATTGCCCACTACAACGGCGTGACACTGTGGTTTCCGAACATGGCGGCAACCCCGGAAGTGCTGGAGTGGAGAGGCTCCCATCTCGGCGTCACGTTTAGTGCGGATAATCGCTTCCTGGTTACCGCGATGCACGAGCCTGCGCTGCACGGCTGGCGACTGGCCGATGCCAAGCACATGCGCATGACAGGTTATCCCGGCCGCGTGCGTTCGATGTCATGGAGCGCGGGCGGAAAATTCCTCGCGACCTCTGGAGCGGACACCGTGATCCTGTGGCCGTTCGGCAGTAAGGATGGGCCGATGGGCAGGGAGCCGACGATGCTTGCGCCGTTGCAGGCGAAGGTCACGGCGGTGGCCTGTCACCCAAAGCACGATATTCTTACCGCGGGCTATGGCGACGGCACCATCCTGATGGTGCGTGTTCAGGACGGCGCGGAGATTCTGGTTCGCCGCAATGGCGGTGGACCGGTATCGGCGCTGGCATGGAATGACAAAGGCGCGTTGCTTGCCTTCGCGACGGAAGACGGCGATGCTGGATTGATGCCACTCTAGTGTCTTGAATCCGAAGTTCGCTTGATTTCGCAGCAGTGCTGCAACGACCCCCGAATTCAAGAGGATACTCGAAGCTGTAATTCCAGTGTGGGTTCGGCTCGCAAGTCCGCCAATGAGAATGCTGCGAAAATGACGCGAACTTGCGAATTACCACACGAGCCGGGTATGAGGCTGTCATGCGGTTCATGACGACCTTTCATCTCCTTGATTTCCTCGATACGCTTGTCAGCCTGACAACGGCGTTCGTATTTGGAGCGCTGATTGGAGCCGAGCGGCAATATCGGCTGCGAACCGCCGGCCTGCGGACCAATGTGCTGGTCGCGGTCGGGGCGGCTGCCTTCGTCGACCTTGCCATGGCCATATCTGATGCAGAGGGTGCGACGCGCGTTATCGCCTATGTCGTCTCAGGTATCGGATTTCTCGGTGCCGGTGTGATCATGAAAGAAGGGATGAATGTGCGCGGCCTCAACACCGCGGCTACATTGTGGAGTTCGGCAGCGGTTGGCTGCTGCGCGGGTGCAGACATGATTGCGCAGGCGGGAGCGCTCACCGTCTTCGTGCTGGCCGGAAATACGCTGCTGCGGCCGCTGGTGAATGCGATCAACCGGGTGCCGCTGGATGAGAGTTCGGCCGAGGCGACATACCAGGTGGTTCTCACCGCTGATGCTGGCGCACTGGGTGATTTGCGCGACGCCCTGACGGAGACCCTCGAGAAGGCGCACTATCCGGTCGCGGATATTGAAGTCATCAAACGTGCGGAGGATCTCGTTGAGATTGTCGCGACACTGGTTGCCAACACGGTAGCCGGCAAGGAACTTGATGCGGTTACCAATGAGTTGGAGCGTCTGCACGGTGTCCGCCATGCGACATGGGACGCCAGTACGTCCAACGATTGATAAAAAAGTGCGTTGCCAATCGATTTCCTTGCGAATTTTGATGCGGATCGCAACCGGGCCGCTCCCTGTATAATGACGGAACTTGGCAGCTCGCCGGGCCGTTATCTATCTGGGTAGAAGGAAGCGGTCATGGATTTGCGGAAGAACGATCCGTTTGGGCTGGAGCTGATGCTCGCTGCTATCATGGTTGTGACCGGGTTGATGGTCGTTGGATTATCATGGTCGCAATTGTCCGGGCGCAAACAGATGGCGGAGGCGTCAGCGCCCAATTCAGACACGCCATCCGTGTCTCCAGGTAAAACGGATGGACCGGCGGAATCGAAGCCGGGGGGCACGCGCCCGACCACGCCGCCTCCTGAGCCTGCGCGTCCTGACGCGCATCAACAGAAGATGGGGAAAACGCCCGCGCTTCCTCCCGCGCCCGCCGAAAAGATGGGCGAGCCGGTGAAGAAATGAAATTGTGTGGTGTCATTGCCGGGCGTACCAGCTCGAAGAACGACGCCGCTTCCGCCCGTACATGACCCGGCAACCCATCTTCAAGTTTTCCGATGGACACGCGGGTCGAACCCGCGCGTAAGGATCATCGGATGCTTTAGCGCACCAGGATGTTCCGGAACTGCCACGGATCGGTGGTGTCGATGTCTTCGGGGAAAAAGCCCGGCCGGCCCGTCAGCGGCGTCCAGTCGGTATAATAACCCTTCATTGGCCCGAGATATGGCTTCTGGATTTCCAGCAGGCGATCAAAATCCATCTCGTCGGTTTCGACGATACCTTCGTCGGGATTTTCCAGTGCCCACACCATGCCCGCGACCATCGCCGACGTCACCTGCAAGCCGGTGGCGTTCTGATAAGGCGCGAGTTGTCGCGCCTCCTCGATGGAGAGCTGCGAGCCGTACCAATAGGCGTTGTTGTCATGGCCGTAGAGCAGCACGCCGAGTTCATCGATGCCATCGACGATCTCGTTTTCGTCAAGGATGTGGTGCTTCTCCTGCATCTTGGCGGCGCGGCCGAACATTTCGTGCAGCGAGAGCACCGCGTCATCCGCGGGGTGATAGGCATAGTGGCAGGTCGGCCGATAGATGGCCTTGCCCGATGCGTCGCGCACTGTGAAATAGTCGGAGATCGAGATCGCTTCGTTGTGGGTGATGAGAAAACCATATTGTGCGCCGCGGGTCGGACACCAGGTGCGCACGCGCGTATCGGCGCCGGGCTGCATCAGATAGATCGCCGCGCCGCATCCGGCTTCGTGGGTGAATGCGTTTGCGGGCATCCACTTTTCGTGGGTACCCCAGCCGAGTTCGGCCGGCTGCACGGCTTCCGACATGAAACCTTCCACCGACCATGTATTGACGAAGACGTTTGGCTCTCTCGGCTTCATCGAGCGCTGGGTATCGCGTTCGGCAATGTGGACGCCTTTGATGCCAGCCTGGCGCATCAGGTCGCCCCATTCGGCCCGTGTCGTCGGTTTCGGCGCGTTGAGCTTGAGGTCAGCGGCGATATTCATTAGCGCCTGCTTGACGAAGAACGAGACCATGCCCGGGTTGGCGCCGCAGCAGGAGACGGCCGTCGTCGAGCCTGCGGGGCGGGCGTACTTGGCGGCCAATGTAGCTTCGCGCAGGGCGTAGTTGGAGCGTGCTTCCGGCCCCTTTGATGCATCGAAGTAGAAGCCGAGCCAGGGCTCATTCACCGCGTCGATATAAAGCGCGCCGATTTCGTTGCAGAACTCCATGATGTCGGTGGAACCGGTGTCGACCGAGACGTTGACGCAGAAGCCTTGTCCACCGCCTTCGGTGAGCAGTGGGCCCAGCAGCTCGCGGTAATTATCCTTGGTCAGACCCTTCTGGATGAAGCGCACGTTGTGCTTTTCGCAAAGCGCTTTGCGGCCCTCGTCCTTGGGATCGATCACTATAATGCGCGACTTGTCGTACGCGAAATGCCGTTCGATCAGCGGCAGCAATCCCTTGCCGATCGACCCGAAGCCGACCATGACGATGGGACCTGTGATGCGTGCATGCACGGACGAGGCATTGGACGACATCATTCAATCTCCAGATTGTCGGGGGGAAACAAGCGGCGGCAAAGGCGCACCGGCGAGAGCCTTTCAAAACGACAAAACGCCGATGAAATCAAGGTCTGAAACGGCTTTTTATGACGTAATCTCGCGCCCGAATCCGTCCTCCAGCGTTCAGATGACGTGATCGGGCGCAAGCGCGCAGTTGCTCCGTTCGGAAATTTCGATCTGGATCGTGGAATGGCTGATCCGGAAATAATCCTGCAGCAATTGGCAGGTTTCAATCAGAAAGCCGTCACCGGGATGACCGCCGGGCGTGACGAGATGAGCCGTGAGCGCTGTTTCTGTCGTGCTCATCGGCCAGATGTGCAAATCGTGAATCGAGGATACGCCGGGGCGGCTTGCCAGCAATGCGCGCACGGCGGCAGGATCGATGGAGGCCGGTACAGCGGCAAGCGACATTGCGGTGCTTTCGCGCAGCAGATTCCAGGTGCTCCAGACGATTACGCCGACGACCGCAAGACTGGTGAGGGGATCAATCCATAACCAGCCGGTCTGCATGATAATCAGGCCAGCGATGACGACGCCCGCGGAGACGCCAGCATCCGCCATCATATGCAGATAGGCGCCGCGAATGTTGATGTCGCTCTTTTGCCCCGATGCGAACAGCCATGCGGTTGCCCCGTTGACGAGGATTCCGACAGCTGCCACGACCATGATGGTGACGCTTTTGACCGGCTCCGGCTCGATCAGGCGCTGCACCGCTTCGAGCAGGATCGCGCCGGACGCAATCAGCAGCAGCACGGCATTGGCGAGCGCCGCGAGGATGGACGTATTGCGCAGGCCATAAGTATAGCGCGCCGTGGGCGCGCGCTTCGACAGAACGGCTGCGATCCATGCCGTGGCAAGACCAAGCACGTCGGAGAGGTTGTGTCCGGCATCAGCGAGCAACGCAGTCGAATTTGCCAAGTAGCCATAGAGCGCTTCGATTCCGACAAAAGCCGTGTTGAGCGTGATGCCGATGAGAAACGCGCGGCCGAAGTCGACGGGCGCATGAAGATGGCCATGATGCGCGTGATCGTCGTGCGCATGATCGTCATGCGTCTGGTCCGCATGGTTATGGTAGTGATCATGATGACTGTGAGAATGGCTCTGGCTCATCCTCCCTGTTTATCACGCGTCGCAGCATGGGCGATGAAAGATATCGCCCATGCTATTTTATAACGTCACACGAAATTTGTGGGTCAGCGTCAGACGTGATGCATAACCTTGGTGACGGTCAGTGAACGCCAGCCGCCTGCAGGCGTCTGGAATTCGATGGATTTTCCGACTGACATGCCGATCAGCGCAGCCCCGATTGGCGTCAGAACCGAGATCCTGCCTGCTCCGACATCGGCATCCTCCGGGTACACCAGCGTCACGGTACGGGACTGTCCGCCGATGTCGTCCCGGAACGTGACTTCGGATTGCATGGCGACGATGTCCCGCATCGACTGATCGGCGGAGCGGATCTCGGCGCGCTCGATTTCTTGCGCAAGGAATTCCGCCGTTTCGGGGTACCGGTCTGCCGCAACCTCGGCGAGATGGCGCAACCGATCAGCATCGCGCGCGCTGAGGGCGATGGCGGGGAGCCGTGTCTGCAAATCGCTGTGCATGTTGTTCACCATGGGTTGGCTGCAAGGCTTCAATGCCTGCAGGAGACAACGGAAACAAGCTCGCGACACGTCGCGAGCATTTCAGTCGAGGTTCAGGTCGGAATTAAGAGAGATATTGACGGGAACCCGGACGGTGCGAACACGCGTCCGTCCGGGTCACTTTCCTGCTTGAAAGTGACCTGCGCGAAGCAACAAACGGTTGGGGCGCACGTTCAACATCATGAAGCTAAGTTAGGATGGCTTGCCGCGAAGTCAACACGCGGCTTGCGACATCTTGGCGCGCCCGGCTTCAGGCTGAGCGACGTTTTGCGGTGATTTCGATCTCGATCTTCATCTCCGGCTTGTAGAGAGCCGACACCGCAATGATCGTCGCTGCAGGGCGAATGTCACCGAGCGTTTCGCCGCAGGCCTTGAACACCGCATCGAAGTCCTTCGCGTCGGTAACGTAATAGGTCGCGCGGACGAGATCGGTCATCTCGAAGCCGCCATCCTTCAGCGCGTCGGCGATCACCTTGAAGCAGTTGCGCGTCTGCTCGCTCACATCTTCGGGCAGAACCTTGGTGACGGGATCGTAGCCCGTGGTGCCGGCGACGAAACACATGTCGCCTTCCACAACGGCGCGGCTGTAACCCGCGGCCTTCTCGAAGGGGGAACCGGATGAAATCAGACGGCGAGACATTGTGTATCCTCGTTGTTGCATGAGAGAGGCAATGCCTCGACCATCCGGTTTAATCAAGCAGCTGCCGCTGCGATCGCATGTGGTTTGGTGGCGCAAGGCTGCTGCGCCCTGCTGCCGGTGGCGACGATCATGCCCCGCGCCCCAGCGAGCGCGCCGTCGCGCAACTCAACGGCAAGGAGACGCTCCCGCTCGAACGGCCCGGGCAGCGCCAGTTCGCCAGTTTTCACGGAGGAGAAGCCGAAGCGCTCGTAATAGGCCGGGTCGCCGCGCAGGATCACGGCGTGGTGGCCGCGTGCTTTCGCGGCCGCCAGCGCGTGACCCATCAGCGCGGCGCCGACACCGAGCGAGCGGCAGGAGGCATCCACTGCCAGCGGGCCGAGAACCAGCGCCGGGACGCCACCCGCGCTGACGTGCCAGAGCCGCACGGTGCCGATCAGCATGCTGTTGCGTGTCGCCGAGAAGGAAAGACCCTCTGCGGGCGCGCGCCCGTCGCGCAGGCGCTGGCAGGTGCGGGTATGACGGCTCTCGCCGAAGCTCGCATCAAGGAGGACTTCGCGCGCAGGGACGTCAGACGCACGTTCGGCGCGGATCGCGAACGGAGCGAAGTTGGCAACAAGGGCAGTGGTTTTCCGAATGGCAGTCATGGCACGTCAGTCCCCACGCCAATGGACTCACAGTCCACCGCGCGTTGTCAGCAAATCCATTGTGACGAGATGGACGCCGGCGAGCCGGCGTCCGGTTATTCATGCCTCAGAAGGCCACGACTTCAGATGTGATAGGTCTTCAGCGGCGGGATGCCGTTGAAAGCCACCGACGAGTAGGTCGAGGTGTACGCACCGGTGCCCTCGATCAGCACCTTGTCGCCGATCTCCAGCGTTACCGGTAGCGGATACGGAACCTTCTCGTACATCACGTCGGCCGAGTCGCAGGTCGGCCCGGCGAGCACGCACGGGGCCATCTCCGCGCCGTCATGACGGGTGCGGATCTGGTAGCGGATTGATTCGTCCATCGTCTCGGCGAGACCACCGAACTTGCCGATGTCGAGATAGACCCAGCGATTCTCGTCGTCGTCGCTCTTCTTCGAGATCAGTACGACCTCCGCCTCGATCACGCCGGCGTTGCCGACCATGCCGCGGCCCGGCTCGATGATTGTTTCCGGGATCTGGTTGCCGAAGTGCTTGCGAAGCGCACGGAAGATCGACCGGCCGTACTGCACGACTGGAGGAACGTCCTTGAGGTACTTCGTCGGGAAGCCGCCGCCCATGTTGACCATGGTGAGGCTGATCCCGCGCTCGGCGCAGTCACGAAACACCTGCGAGGCCATCGCCAGCGCGCGATCCCACGCCTTCACCTTGCGCTGCTGCGAGCCGACATGGAACGAGATGCCGATGGGCTCCAGACGCAGGCGCTTGGCGAGGTCGAGAACCTCGACCGCCATTTCCGGCTCACAGCCGAACTTGCGCGACAGCGGCCACTCGGCGCCCGCGCAATCGTAGAGAATGCGGCAGAACACCTTCGCGCCGGGGGCAGAACGCGCGATCTTCTCGACCTCAGCCACGCAGTCCACCGCAAACAGGCGGATGCCGAGCGCGTAGGCGCGCGCGATGTCGCGCTCCTTCTTGATGGTGTTGCCAAAGGAGATGCGGTCCGAGGTCGCGCCCGCGGCGAGCGCCATTTCGATCTCGGCGACGGTCGCGGTGTCGAAGCACGATCCGAGCGAAGCCAGAAGCGACAGTACTTCCGGCGCAGGATTCGCCTTCACTGCGTAGAACACGCGACTGTCAGGAAGTGCCGTAGCGAAGGTCTGGTAGTTGTCGCGCACCACCTCGAGGTCGACGACAAGACACGGCTCGGTGTCGAGGCCATCGCTGCGGCGGTTGCGCAGGAATTCCTGGATACGGTCGGTCATAGCACTCTCCCAAACGGCCCCGCCAAGGATCTGGCGATGAGCCGTCCAAAAATTGCGTCTGAGCCGAGGATCTCAGCCATGCCGCACGATGGAGACGCGACGATGGCCGATCCTCGGACCGGACTGTGCTGCCGTGGATTGGTTGGGAAAATTCCCGACCGCACGCCTGGCAATGAAGGACAAGCCTCTTCGGTATTCGCGCTGGCTGGTGGAAAGCCAACAGAGACCAAAAAAGCCCGCTCCGTCGTTGCTTTAAGTCGCGTCCCCCGTTGAGAGCGGGGTGCGCCGGTTCGCCTCCGGCTGTCAGTCACGGTTGCAAGGAGCGAAGTCACCTTCAACGGCATCCCTTGAGAGAGATGCTGGCCTTTCAGCCTTCCGGCTAAACGACCCTCGGTTCTTCGTCCCCTTGGCGGCTGTCCGGCCTCTTGTCCGGATACCCACCGACTGACACACGACCACAGGCACGTGCGAAATTGGGCAGGCGTGAAATATGAGTTTTGACCCGGTGGCGCAAGAGCTTTTTCAGCCGTGCGATAGGTTTCTCCACGATCGCTGCACGATGTTGCCGTGAAGCCGCAAAATCACATCCGAACATGAACGGTTGTTAAAACTGCTTAACGAAATCACACTCTCGCCGCAGTCCGAAATGCCTCGGCGCCTCAGATGCGCCGCGTGAACGGCTCGACCTGCCGCGCGCCACGCACGAAGCCGATCATAATCGCCAGGCCGATGGCGAACAGGATGACCTGGAGGATATGTGCGCCGGTGTCTTCGAGCCCGAACAGGATCGCCAACGCCCAGCCGCCCGCGAAAGCCGCGCCGAACACCTCCGCGCCGATCAGGATCGCGGCGCTCAGGACGGTAATGACACTCGGCCAGGCAATGGTCTTGGCTCCGGGTTCGGTCTTGTCGGCACTCATGAAGGTCTCTTTCCGTTTGCGGCCGCAATCTCTGCGAAATCGGTGCAGCAATCAAGCGTTATGGGCCTAAAAAAGGTCCCACGCGATGTTATATGTTCCGGGCAGAAATCGCTGAAAACAGGGCTCCCATGACAAAATCGTCCGCTTCGTCGTCCGTCGCTACCCGAACTTTGAGAAGTGGCGGAAATCCGTTGCTCGATGCCTGGCAGACGCCGTTCGAAACCCCGCCTTTCGAGCGAATCCTGCCGGATCACTTCCCGCCGGCCTACACGGCAGCCTTTGCCGAACATGACGCGGAGATCGCGGCCATCAAGGCGGACAAGGCTGATCCGACTTTTGAGAACACTGTGGCGGCGCTGGAGCGCTCCGGGCGGCGGCTGACCCGTGTCGATGCCGTGTTTAATGATCTGGTTGGCGCCAATTCGACGCCGGAACTGCTTGCGATCGAGACCGAGATTGCGCTTGAGGAAGCGCGACACTGGAATCCGATCATGATGGATGCACAGCTCTATGCACGGCTCGCCAAGCTGCGCGGGAATGCCGCAGCGCTGAAGCTCACTCCGGAGCAGGCGCGGCTACTGGAGCGAACCTATACGGACTTCCACCGCGCCGGCGCGGGCCTGAGCGAGACTGCCAAGGCTCGGATGGCGGTCATCAACGAACAGCTCGCTCATCTCGCCACGACCTTCAGCCACAATCTCCTTGGCGATGAGCAGGACTGGTTTCTCGAACTTGGTGGCAACGATCTCGACGGCCTGTCGGAGAGCTTTGTCGCGGCGGCGCGAGCGGCGGCGGACGAGCGCGGTATGCCCGGCAAGGCAATGGTGACGCTGTCGCGCTCCTCGGTCGAGCCGTTTCTGCAATCCTCCACACGGCGTGACCTGCGCGAAAGGGTCTACAAGGCCTTCACTGCGCGAGGTGACAACGCCAACAACCACGATAACAACGCGACCATTCTCGAAATCCTCAAGCTGCGCGAGGAGGCAGCCAGGCTGCTGGGCTACGACAGCTTTGCCGCTTATAGCCTCGAAGATTCGATGGCGAAGACACCGCAGAACGCCCGCGACCTGCTGGAGCGCGTCTGGAAGCCGGCGCGCGCCCGTGCGCTAGCCGACCGCGACGCGCTGCAGGGTCTGATCGCGGAGGAGGGTGGCAACTTTAAGCTGGCTGCATGGGACTGGCGTTATTACGCTGAGAAGCTGCGCCAGCGTCGCGCCAATTTCGACGATGCGGCGATCAAGCCCTATCTTTCGCTCGACAATATGATCGACGCCGCCTTTGACGTCGCCCACCGCTTGTTCGGCCTTAGCTTCAATGAGCGTAAGGACGTGCCGGTATGGCACCCCGACGTGCGCGTGTGGGAGGTGAAAGATGCCGGCGGTCACCACAAAGCGCTGTTCTATGGCGACTATTTTGCCCGGCCCTCGAAGCGCTCCGGCGCGTGGATGACCTCGCTGCGCGATCAGGAGCGGCTCGACGGCGAAGTCTATCCGGTGATCCTCAACATCATGAATTTCTCGCCCAACGCGGAGAACCAGCCCTGTCTGCTGTCGCCGGATGACGCCCGGACGCTGTTCCACGAATTCGGCCATGCGTTGCACGGCATGCTCTCAAACGTGACCTACCCGTCACTATCGGGCACCAGCGTGTTCACCGATTTTGTCGAATTGCCCTCGCAGTTGTACGAGCACTGGCAGGAGCAGCCGCAAGTGCTGCAGAAGTTCGCCCGCCACTATCAGACGAACCAGCCGCTGCCGGAGGATTTGCTCAAGCGTTTCCTCGCCGCGCGAAAGTTTAATCAGGGTTTCGCCACGGTGGAGTTTGTCTCATCCGCATTGCTCGATCTGGAGTTTCATACTCAGCCGGCGGCGTCGATTACCGACGTGCATGCGTTCGAGAGGCGGGAGTTGGAGAAGATCGGCATGCCGGCCGAGATCGCGATGCGCCACCGGCCGCAGCAGTTTGGGCACATCTTCTCCGGCGATCATTATGCGGCGGGTTATTACAGCTATATGTGGTCGGAGGTGATGGATGCCGATGCGTTCGGCGCGTTCGAGGAAGCGGGCGACATCTTCGATCCGAAAGTTGCCAAGCGGCTGCACGACGACATCTATTCGTCGGGCGGTTCGCGTGATCCGGAGGAGGCCTACATCGCTTTCCGCGGCCGCAGGCCGGAGCCGGATGCATTGTTGCGCGGGCGGGGTCTGCTCGATGAGTCCGAGGCGACGTGATGCGGTTCGGCGGTGTTGCCGCCAGACGGCTGACGTGCTTTTGATGGTCCGTCTTTTCCGGAAAAGCTGATGTCGAGCGTCGAATCCGTATCCTCTGCGCCTGTGCCTGCCGGCCGTGTCGGCGTGCTGCTGGTCAATCTCGGCACGCCCGACACCGCCGATGCGCGCGGGCTTCGGGTTTACCTGAAGGAATTCCTGTCCGACCCGCGCGTGATCGAGGATCAGGGCCTGTTCTGGAAGCTGGTGCTCAACGGCATCATCCTGCGCGTGCGACCTCGCAGAAAGGCGAAAGATTATCTGAAGATATGGAATAACGAGCTGAATGAATCTCCGCTCAAGACCATCACGCGCGGACAGTCCGACAAGCTCGCCGCCGCGATCGCGGATCACGATCATATCGAGGTTGACTGGGCAATGCGTTACGGCAATCCGTCGATCCAGTCCGGCTTCGATGCGCTGATGGCGAGGGGATGCGGTCGCATCCTGGTGGTGCCGCTCTATCCGCAATATTCCGCCGCGACCACCGCGACGGTGTTTGACAAGGTGGCGGAAGTGCTGCTCGCGATGCGCGCGCAGCCGACCGTGCGCTTTGCGCCGCCTTATTACGAGGAGCCGGCCTATATCGATGCGCTGGCGAGTTCGGTCGAGGCGCAGCTTGCGACGTTGCCGTTTAAGCCGGGGGTGATTGTCGCCTCATTTCACGGCATGCCGCAGAAATATGTCGACAAGGGTGATCCTTACCAGTCGCAATGCGTCGCTACGGTTGAGGCGTTGCGCAAGCGTCTTAATCTCAACGACAAGGAACTGATCCTGACCTTCCAGTCGCGCTTCGGCTACGATCCGTGGTTGCAGCCCTACACCGACAAGACCATGGAGCGGCTGGCGAAAGAGGGCGTGAAACGGATCGCCGTCATCACGCCGGGCTTCTCGGCCGATTGCCTGGAGACGCTGGAGGAGATCGCACAGGAGAACGCAGAAATTTTCCGCCATGCCGGCGGTGAGCAGTTTTCCTTCATTCCGTGCCTGAACGACAGCGACGGTGGCATGGACATGCTCCGGCAACTGGTGCTGCGCGAATTGAAGGGCTGGATTTAACGGGCTTCAGTATTCGATCTGTCATGCGCGGGCTTGATCCGGGCATCCACCTTTTTAGAGAGCCGAGAGCAATGGATTGCCGGGTCATAAGGGCGTTCACGCCCGCCTTTGACGGGCTATGCCCGGCAATGACGTATCATGGGATATGTCGGACACACTGCCGCAAAGACTATGTGATAGGCTGCGTGTGATGATGTTGCCGCACCGCCCTTGGGGTGGGTCACATGCCTGGCTGTGGAGGAACGATGTCCGGATTCGATATTTTCGCCATTGCATTGTTACTGCTCGTAGTGATCACGCTATTCGCCGGCGTGAAGACCGTCAATCAAGGATACGACTGGACCGTGGAGCGGTTCGGTAAATACACCCGCACGCTGGAGCCGGGACTCAACATCATCGTTCCGTATTTCGACCGCATTGGCCGCAGGGTGAACATGATGGAGCAGGTGATCGACATTCCCGAGCAGGAGGTCATCACCAAGGACAATGCCACCGTCACGGTGGATGGCGTTGCGTTTTTCCAGGTGTTCGATGCCGCCAAGGCAAGCTACGAGGTCGCCAATCTCAATCAGGCCATCGTCACGCTGACCATGACCAACATCCGTTCGGTGATGGGCGCGATGGATCTCGATCAGGTGCTGTCGCATCGCGACGAGATCAACGAACGGCTGCTTCGCGTCGTCGATGCGGCGGTCTCGCCGTGGGGGCTGAAGGTCAACCGCATCGAGATCAAGGACATCGTGCCGCCCGCCGATCTCGTCGAGGCGATGGGCCGTCAGATGAAGGCCGAGCGCGTCAAACGTGCCGAAATTCTGCAGGCCGAAGGCCAGCGGCAGTCGGAAATCCTGCGAGCGGAAGGCGCCAAGCAGGCGCAGATCCTGCAAGCCGAAGGCCGTCGCGAAGCAGCGTTCCGCGACGCGGAAGGGCGCGAGCGCTCCGCAGAAGCCGAAGCCAAGGCCACGCAGATGGTCAGCGAAGCCATCGCCAAGGGTGATGTCGCCTCGCTGAACTATTTCATCGCCGACAAATACATCAAGGCGTTCGGCCAGTTCGCGGAATCGTCAAACCAGAAGGTGATCATGCTGCCGATGGAGGCAACCAGCCTGCTGAGTTCGCTCGCGGGCATCGGTGAGATCGCCAAGGCGACATTTGGCGAAAGCGCGTCGGTGGCAGGAAAACGGTCAAGCGTGCCGAACACGGGCACAACGCCACCCGCCAAGCCGTTTGGCTGAGGAATTTGCAATGCTCGATACGCTCTTCGCACTCGGAAACTGGAACTGGCTCATTGTCGGAATTCTGCTGGTAGGCGTCGAGGCCATCATGCCGGGCGTTTTCATGCTGTGGCTCGGCCTTGCCGCCTTGATCATCGGTGCGCTGTCATTCGGCGTTGCCGTATCGTGGCAGATGCAGCTTGTCGGGTTCGCATTGCTTGCGATCTCGATGGTGCCGTTGTGGCGGCATTTTGCCGGGCGCGCCTCGGAGCGAGAGGACAATCAATTTCTCAATCGCCGGACGCACGAACTGGTCGGCCAGGTCGCGACGCTCGAAACCCCGATTGTCAACGGGGTCGGGACCATCAGGCTCGGCGATACGATCTGGCGCGTCGAAGGCCCGGCACTCGAAGCCGGAACGCAGGTGAAGATCGAGAATGCTGACGGCGCGCGGCTGCGCGTCGGTCCAGCGTAGCTTCAGGCCACGCCCGCGCGCAGCAGATCGTGCAGGTGCAGAATGCCGACCGGCGTTTTGCCCTTGGTGACAATCAGCGCCGTAATCTTTGAGGCGTTGAGAATTTCCAGCGCCTCGCTTGCAAGCAGGTCGCCGTTGATGGTTTTGGGATTGGCGGTCATCACCTCATCAACCGTCGCGGTCATCAGATCGGGCCGCATGTGACGCCGCAGATCGCCGTCGGTGACGATGCCTGCGATCTCGCCGTGTCCGTCGATGATGGCGACGCAGCCGAACCCTTTTGAGGTCATCTCAAACAACGCTTCCGACATCGGCGTGCCGAGCGGCTTCACCGGCACGGATTCTTCCTTGTGCATCAGGTCACGGACGAATTTCAGCATCGCGCCAAGCTTGCCGGACGGATGCAGCACGCTGAAATCGGTCGCGGAGAAGCCGCGGCCTTCCAAGAGCGCGATCGCGAGCGCATCGCCAAGCGCGAGCTGCATCAGCGCCGAGGTGGTCGGCGCCAGATTATTCGGGCAGGCCTCTCGCGCCTTCGGCAGCGCCAGCACCACATCGGCGGCGGCGCCAAGAGTGGATTCGCTTTCCGAGGTCAGCGCAATCAACTGGATGCGGAATCGGCGGGAATAGTTGATGAGGCTGCGCAGTTCGGCGGTCTCGCCGGACCATGACAGCGCGATGATCACGTCGTCGGGCGTGATCATCCCGAGGTCGCCGTGGCTTGCTTCCGCCGCATGGACGAAGAAGGCAGGCGTGCCGGTCGAGGCCAGCGTCGCGGCGATCTTGCGGCCAATATGTCCTGACTTGCCGAGGCCGGTGACAATGACGCGGCCCTCGGCGCTACGGATCAGATCGATGGCGGCAGCGAACGGCGCGCCGAGGCCGTTCTGCAGCGTGGCTATCAGCGCCGCAACGCCATCGGCTTCCGCCGCCAACGTACGCAGTGCGGATTCGATAGCGGGAGAAAGAGGAGCCACTGACACGGGAGCTGTCTGCGGTTTGGAAGAAGCCATGCACGATGTCCAACAGGCGCAGGCGACGATGGTCGCCTGCTGCGTATTTTCTTTAGCACGCTCAATCACATCCGGCGATCCGGAAGAGGCGTCTTCAACGGCTCATTAACCATAGTTGTTTTAACTCTGTTAACGGCGTTCCGCACCGGGGCGCCGTGCCTGTTGTGCTGCAAGTTGCTGCATTTGTTGTGTTTTCGGCTCTGCCGGGAAGGTTTGAAGATGCCCTTTGGGCATAGGGCCAAGAGGTTTGGGGCCAAGGAGTGGCAAGGCCACCGCGCACGACGTTCGTGCGCGGTGTTGGCGTGCGCCCTGCTGGGAGCGACCTTTCTGTCCAGCCCCTGTTTTGCCCAGGCGTTGACACCTTCAATGCTGGTGCCTTCGATCGGCGGGTTTGCGCCGGAGCAGGATTCTCCGCTACGATCGGTCAACGACCGCGATGTGACCGGGAGTGAGCCCGGTGCCTATGGCAATCCAGCTGCGTCAGGCGCAGCCGGCACCGGCTATGACTCGCTGAACCGCAGACGCAAGACCAAGCCTTATCCGGGCGTGCCGAAACCGAGATTCTCCGGCCCCGGCAATCCGCCAAATCCACCATTGCAGGCACCGCGCGTGACGCCGCCGGTGTCGCCGTCATTCGCCGGCACCGCCGAAGGTGCGCCGATGCGTCGGCGACTGAAGATCGACGATGATCCTTTCGGCCAGGTCGGCAATTATGTCGGCGGGTTTCTGGTGAAAGAGGCTGTCGAGGTTTCCGGCGGCTACGACACCAACCCAGGCCGCTTCTCGCAGCCGAAAGGCTCGGCGTTCTACAGGGTCGCGCCTGAGTTGCAGGCGACATCGGACTGGTCGCGCCACGCGCTTAACCTCGATCTGCGCGGTTCGTTCACCGGTTATGGCACGAGGTTTCCCGATCAGACCAGTTCGCCGGTGGATCTCGATCGTCCCGATCTGAACGGTAAACTCTCTGGCCGCATCGATGTGACGCGCGATACCCGCATCACCTCTGCGCTGAGGTTGCGGGTTGCAACTGATAATCCCGGTTCGCCCGACGTGCAGGTGGGTCTGTCGAAATATCCGGTTTATGCCAATTTTGGCGGCACGGTTGGCATCGAGCAGGATTTCAATCGCCTGCAGCTTCAGGTCAACGGCAATGCCGACCGCACCGTATATCAGTATTCCAAGCTGACCGACGGCAGATCGTCGAGCAACGACGATCGCAACTTCAATCAGTACGGCGCCCAGGCGCGGCTCAGCTACGATTGGATGCCGGGCGTGAAGCCGTTCGTGGAGGTTGAAAGCGATACCCGGGTGCATGACCTGCAGTTCGACCGCAATGGCTATCAGCGCGATTCCAACGGTGCCTACGTCAAGGCGGGAACGAGCTTCGAGCTCTCGCGGCTGCTCACTGGTGAAATCGCCGCCGGTTATTCATGGCGCGACTATCAGGACCCGCGCCTGCAGCAACTCGCCGGCTTGCTCACGAGTGCTTCGCTGGTGTGGACCGCAACAGGCCTCACCACGGTGAGGCTGAATGCCGCCTCGTCGATCAATGAGACGACTTTAGCCGGTGTCTCGGGCTCGCTGTCGCGTGACTATAGCGTTCAGGTCGATCATGCCTTCCGCCGCTGGCTGGTCGGCACGGCCAGGTTCGGCTATGGCACCACTGATTATGAGGGAGCGCGGTTCGACCGCCGCTATTTCGCGGAAGCCAACCTGATTTACAAACTGACCCGCACCTTCGCGATCAAGGGCACGGTTCGTCACGACTGGCTGAAAAGCGATGTCGCCGGCGTCAATTCGGATGAAACCGTCGTGATGCTGGGCGTTCGGGTGCAGCGCTAGCATGTCATTCAATGGCCCCGGGTGCAGGTTCCTGGTTTATTTCTGAACGAAACCCGATATTCTGAAACCCGGTATTAACCGCCTCCGATGGCGATCGATTGCGTAAGGATTCCGGCAACAGTTTGCAGCGTACCACCGGTTTTCAACGCGGGGATAGGCGCGGGCGTAATGTATCGATCGGACTTAAAGCTGTCGCAGGTTTCGCCGCGCGCCCTGACGATTGTATCCGTGCTTGCGACGCTGGCGTTCATGGCGATCTGCGCCAGCGTGCTGCTCGACATCCGCTCCGGCAAGGAAGAACTTGCCAGACAGTCTTCCGAGAACCTGGCCGCAACCATCGACGCCGATCTGAGCCGCAACATCGAACTCTACGATCTGTCGCTGCGCAACGTCGTCACCAACATGGTGGAGCTTGATACCGATCGGATCAGCTTGCCGATCCTGCATCTGATCCTGTTCGATCACGCCGCGACCGCAAAGTATTACGGCCCGATCCGGGTGTTCGATGCCGATGGCAATCTGAAGCTCGATTCGAGCGGCCTGCATCCGCCGCCGGAAAACCGCGCCGGCGAGAAGTACTTCACGGTTCATCGCGACAATCCGAATGTCGGTCTCTATATCGGCGATCCGTCGGTCTACCGGGATACGTTTGCGGTGGTGTTGAGCCGCCGCATCACCGGTTATGACGGGAGGTTTCTCGGTGTCGTCGTCGGCTCGCTGCGCTACAGCTATTTTCATGACCTGTTCAGCAAGCTGACGTTCGCTCCCGAGGACAGCGTCAGCATTTTTCGGCGCGACGGCGTGGTGATGATGCGCCAGCCATTTGATCTCGCCGCGATCGGCAAGAATCTTGGCGCCAAGGAAGGTGTCCGCCATATTCTCCAGACACAGAGCGGGTCCGAGAGGTTTCGCAGCGGGGTCGATTTTATTGAACGGCTGTATGTCTGGCGGAATAGCGATCGGCCGCTGGTGGTGGTGGTTGGAAAATCGCTGGACAGCATTTACGGGACGTGGTGGCGGCAGACGCTGATCATCGGCGGGCTGGTTCTGGTCCTGTCGATCTTCACCATCGGCGCGACGCTGTTCCTTACCCGCGAGATCTCGCGGCGTGCGGCAGCCGAGAAGCAATTGTCGCAGCTTGCGACCACCGACGGGCTGACCGGGGTCGACAACCGCCGCAGGTTTGATGAGCGGATTCTCGATGAGTGGCGGCGCGGCTGGCAGAAACTGCCTTTGTCGCTCCTGATGATCGACGCCGATCATTTCAAGGCGTTCAACGATCTGTTCGGCCACCAGGCGGGGGATCAGCTGCTGGTGCGGATTGCGGCGTGCATCGCCGAGTCCGCCAAACGCCCCGCGGATTGCGCGGCGCGTTACGGCGGCGAGGAATTCGTGTTGCTGCTGCCGGATACCGATCTTGCGGGCGCGCTTGAGGTCGCCGAGGGCGTGCGCGAACGCATCGAGCGGCTGTCGGCCGATAAATGGGCGACCACGGTGTCGATCGGCGTCGCCTGCCTGGTCCCGGACATGGCGGGTTCGCCGAACGCCCTGATCGCGGCGGCGGACAAGGCGCTGTATCAGGCCAAGGAGCAGGGCCGGAACCGCTGCATGGCGATAAACGACGAGATGATGACGGAAGCCGCCTGACCGATCCTGCGTCTGCTGCTACACTTCCAGGATGGGCCCTGCCATCCGATTGCCAACTCTCCTTCAGTACTGCGTGGCGCTGGCGCTGGCTGCATCGCCTGCCGTGAGCCTTGCGCGCGACATGTCGCCCGCCGAAACGTGCCTGGCGGTGAACGAGGGGCTCTCGCTCGGCGCGCCCCTGCCGCGCACCGCTGAAGCCCTCGGGCAACATCGTCCGTTGAAGATTGTCGCCATCGGCTCGTCGTCCACCGTGGGGCTGTGGATGATGCGCAAGGAGGACACCTACCCCGGCGTGATGCAGCGTGAACTGCTGCGGCTCGATCCCGCGATGCAGGTCGAGATCGTCAATGCCGGGCGCAACGGCGACACCATTCCCGGCAACATCGCGCGTTTCCCGCGTGACGTGTTCGCGCACCAGCCCGACCTCGTGATCTGGCAAATCGGCGGCAATGATTTTACCTGGGGAAAAGAGGCGGAGAACCTTGAGCAAGAGATCGCCTCGGGGGTCGCGGCGCTGCGCGCGCACGGCGCCGACGTGATCCTGATGGACCAGCAATACACGCCGGTCATTCTCACCACCCGCTACGCCAAGATGCAGGCGGCGATCGCGGCGGTGGCGCGCGAGCACCAGGTCGCCTATCTGCCGCGTTTCGAGATGCTGCATAAAACCGTGGAGGCGGGCGTGTCGATCGTCAGCCTGTCGGCGTTTGATGGGCTGCACATGTCGGGTGACGCCTATGACTGCACCGGCCGCGTGCTCGCGCGCGCCATCATGGCGGCGGTGAAATAGGCGGCGTCCGCCGCTGTCGCCGTGATGGCGCTCCAGAATCCGCTGGACCTGTTTTTGGGGCTTGGGCATCATCGCCCGCCCTGACCCTGGAGATTTTGCCGATGACCCATGCTGCCCGGTGCCGTCCTTTCGCTGCAACGCTGGCTGCGACCATCCTTGCCTCGGCGTGGATGGCTGTGCCCGCCCGCGCCGAAGTCCCGGAGGTCGCGATCTCGAAGGGCTACGGCATTCTGTATCTGCCGCTGATCGTGATGGAAGACCAGAAGCTGCTGGAAAAGCAGGCGGAGAAAGCCGGGCTCGGCAAGGTGAGCGTGAAGTGGCGCGTGCTCGACGGCGGCAATAACATCAACGACGCGATGATGGCCGGCTCGCTCGACTTCGCCGGCACCGGCGCGCCGGCCTTCATTGCGCTGTGGTCGAAGGCCAGGGCCATTCCGAAGTCCGCGGTGATCGGCATCAGCGCCCTGAGCGCGACCTCGCTCTATCTCAACACCAACAATCCGCAGATCAAGAGCCTTGCCGATTTCAAGAGCGGCGACAAGATCGCGCTGCCGGGCATCAAGACCTCGCTGTCGGCGGTGGTGCTGCAGATGATGGCGGCGAAACAATTCGGCGTCGAGAACTACGCCAGGCTCGATCCGCTCACCGTCGGCCTGCCGCATCCCGATGGCCTGATTGCGCTGACCTCGGGGCGCTCGGAGATCACCGCGCATTTCACCTCGCCGCCGTTCTCCTATCTCGAGCTCAAGGACCCGAAGGTGCACAAGGTGGCGAGCTCGGTGGATTACATCGGCAACATCACGCTCGATGTGATTTACGCGCCGAAAAAATTCGTCGACGCCAACCCGAAGACCACGGAAGCGATGCTGGCGGCGCTGGATGAAGCCGATGCCTTCATCAGGAATCACCGCGACGAGGCGGCGGATATTTTCGTGCGGTCTTCCAAGACCAGGGTCTCCAAGGAGGATGTGCTGGCGATTCTGTCCGACCCCGACACCCGCTTTTCCACCACGCCGGACAAGGTCAAGAACTTTGCCGACTTCATGCATCGCGTCGGCACCATCAAGACCGCGCCGGAGAAATGGTCCGACATGTTCATCCCGCAGCTTTCCAGCCGCGACGGCAGCTGAGCGGGGGCGTCATTCTCGACCTCTTTCGTCATGCCCGCTTCTCTCCCGTCATTCCCGCGAAAGCGGGAATCCATCTTTTTGAAGATGCTGGGTCCCCGCCTGCGCGGGGACGACGAAGCTGGCATGATCTCTTTGCCTTCCTTTTCCGATTCAATTGTCAAACAGCAGCACGCTTGAGGCTTGCCTCATTCGTGCAGAAATAACGCAAGCGCAATCCTCTCACCGCGCGAAAAGGCGCGTGAGGTTTTCAAACCTTCCCCTCAAGAAAGCGAGGGGAGATGGAGCGCCGCAAGGCGCAACGTTGTTGTCTCGCGCTCCGCATGGCCTTGCGGGGGCCATGGCCTCGAAGCGCGCACCGCCTTGCGGCGCTCCACCAACGTCGCGGGCCAGCGCCGACGCTCCGCCCGCAACGCGCGGACATGCACAGGGCGGCGAACCACCCGATGCCATCCGCTGCGGCGTTCTCCTTAAGGCCGAGGATCCGCGCAGGCTTGGAACGGGATGCGCAGATTGGCGATAAAGCCAGGCGGCGCATCGTCGGCGCTTTGGCGCCGCGTCCTCCGTTCCGCCCCACGCCGCAAGCGGCATCTCCCCGTAGTGGGAGCGGGCGGGTCAACCTCAGCCTCCCGGGTGGCCGTGTGCGTCACGAGCCGCGCGGGCGCCGCGCTTCACTCCGCTCTCAAGAACGCCTCCGGACAGCGCCCCTCACGAATGAAGCGGTAGGAATATAAACCTAGAACAACATCGTGTCAACTAAAATTGTCTGATCGGCTGTATCTAGCGATTTAAACTGTCTACGTCCTCTGCATGCTCCAGCAAGATAGCCATCTGTTCAAACATGCGTCTTGCGGCTTTTCGGGAAAGATCGGCTTCAACGCCGTCTCGGATCGCTTGTGTTGCAACGGCAATTAGCACCTCGCCATTCTCACTCAGAAGTTCTTTCAGCCACAAATTTATCCGCAAACTAGTTTGCTGCGTTGGGCCGGGATTTCGATAATTGCCGAAACGTCGACGCAGATTGTCGCTCTCTCCGATGTAGTTGGCTTGCCGTCCGTCAGGATAAGAGGCGGAGAATTTATAAAGCCCGGCCGTTGCTTCAACAGGAGGAAGCTTCACGCAATTATTATCACCCAGCGACAATCGTCCTACAAACGCCCAGCGCAAACTAAGTGAGCATTTCAGCTCGTGGCTCTTATTCCAGTTAGTTGAAAGAGGTTCAGGGTTTTCAATCTTGAGATCGCTGACTTTAGGCGAGTGGCTGGAAATTGATGAAACATTGCCGATGCAAAGATTGCATGTGCGGATGTCGTTCTGCTTCGTTTGATGAGCGGCCGCGCTGGCGGCTTCAAAATTTTGGAAAGGGCCATGCCAATTTCCAGAAATGGTTTTCCCTCCGCCGTGAATTCCTCGACCTGATCCGCAAAAACTACAACCGGCCTTGTGTATCCGAGCTTTCTTATGAATGGTGTTCTCGTAGACCCAATAAATCATATGCTTATCCTCGAACAATATCGCGAGTGTAAAAGCACTGATTGGAAATACTAGCTCAGGTCGCGCGGTTTTCTCCAGACCCGTTTCGTCTGTGCGCTGATAACGTCATGGCCGGGCCTGACCTGGCCATCCACGTCTTTGAGGCGATGAATTTTAGGCGTGGATCACCGGGCATAGGCGAGCGTAGCGACGCCGTTCTTTGAATGGCTATGCCCGGCAATGACAATTGAAGGGTGTGGTTGGCCTGTTAACCCTCACACATACTTCTTCATCTCGCTGAGCAGATCGCCGCGCAGGTCCTCGCGGTCCATCGCATAGGCGATGTTGGCGGCGAGGAAGCCTGACTTCGAGCCGCAGTCGTAGCTCTTGCCCTTGAACTTGAAGCCGTAGAACGGCTGCCGGGCCGCCAGCGCCAGCATCGCGTCGGTGAGCTGGATTTCGCCGCCCGCGCCGCGCCCCTGCGTCTCCAGGATGTTGAAGATCTCCGGCTGCAGAATGTAACGCCCGGTGATCGACAGGTTCGAGGGCGCGGCTTCCTTCTTCGGCTTCTCCACCATGCCGTTCAGTTCAAACAGGTCGCCCCTGCTTTTGCCGACACCGACCACGCCGTACATGTGGACGTGCTCCATCGGCACTTCCTCCACCGCGATGATGTTGGCCTTCTCCGCGCCCGCGGCGTTGGCGGCGTCGATCATCTGCTTGAGGCCACTCGGCTTGTTCTTCACCAGCACGTCCGGCAGCAGAACCGCGAACGGCTCGTTGCCGACGATGTCGCGCGCGCACCACACCGCATGGCCGAGGCCGAGCGGCGCCTGCTGGCGGGTGAACGAGGTGGTGCCGGCGGCCGGCTGGTCGCGCTCGAGGATCGCCAGCTCCTTCTTCTTCTCGCGGCTCTCCAGCGTGTCTTCCAGCTCATAGGGGCGGTCGAAATGATCCTCGATCACGCCCTTGTTGCGGCCGGTGACGAACACGAGGTGTTCGATGCCGGCTTCCAGCGCCTCGTCCACCACATGCTGGATCAGCGGGCGATCGACCACGGTCAGCATTTCCTTTGGCATCGCCTTGGTGGCGGGAAGAAAACGGGTTCCAAGACCGGCGACGGGAAAAATGGCTTTGCGGATTTTCATGTGGTTCTTCGGGCTCACTGGTGGGACACGATGAAACGGCGGCGGCGCGAGGGCTCGCGCCGGGAACAACACCACCGCCTGAGTATCCTGTTTGCAGCCGATAACAAAGGCAGCAAAGGGGCAGCCGCCGAACATGGTTTCACCATGCCTCTGTGCGGGTTATTGGCGCACGTCGCCCCGGAGGGCGGAAAAGTGGCCCCATGTTAAGGGTGTGGAAACCGTCTTTGGGCCTGATAGCCCTTCGCGAGAGGAAGGAATTTCATGGCATTGCCTGCGAGTGTGAAGCGCGGTTTGGCGGGTGGTCTGGCATTGGGTGCGCTCACCCTGCCGCTGTCGGCCTGCATGACCGAGCAGGCGCTCTCGCCGCACGCCGAACTCACCGGCTCGATCCCGTCATTCGCGCCGCGCGCCGCGCCACCCGTGCGCCGCGCCTCCTCAAAAGCATGGAGCGGCGAGGACGGCGCCTCCGGCTCGCCGGAGATGACGGCATCCGCGATCCGCGCCGCCGCGGCCAATTTCAGATCCTGCGTCGCCGCGATGGCGCCGGAGGCCGCGCGCCGCGGCGTGACGCAAGCCAGTTTCGAGCGCCTCACCGCCAACCTTGAGCCCGATCTGAAGATCATGGACTTCATGGATTCGCAGCCCGAATTCACCAAGGCGGTGTGGGATTATCTCGACGTGCTGGTGACGGATGCGCGCATCAGCCGGGGCCGCGAAATCCTCGCGCAGTACAAGGCGCAGTTCGACGCGGTGGAGCGCGCCTATGGCGTCGACCGCTACATCATTGCCTCGATCTGGGGCGTGGAGTCGAACTACTCGACGCAGGGCGGCGACCGCAGCGTGCTGAATTCCACCGCGACGCTGGCCTGCATCGGCCGCCGCCAGAGCTATTTCCGCGGCGAGTTTCTCGCAGCGCTTGACATTCTCAATCGCGGCGATCTGACGCCGGATGAAATGGTCGGCTCCTGGGCGGGCGCGTTCGGGCCGACCCAGTTCATGCCCACGGTGTACAAGCGGTTCGCGGTCGATTTCGATCATGACGGGCGGCGCGATGCGGTCGGCAGCGTCGCCGACCTGATCGCCTCCACCGCCAACAAGCTCAAGACCGACGGCTGGCAGCCGGGGCAGGGCTGGGGCTATGAGGTCGCGGTGCCGCAGGGCTTCGATTACATGATGGCCGATCGCTCGAAGTCTCTCACGCTGGCGCAATGGGAGCGGCTCGGCGTGCGCCGCGCCAACGGGCAGGCGTTTCCGCGCCCAGGCGATCATGCTTTCCTGTTGATGCCTGCGGGCGCGCAGGGGCCGGGCTTCCTGATGCTGCAAAACTTCCGCGCCATCCTGCGCTACAATCCGGCGGAATCCTACGCGCTCGCGATCGGCCATTTCGCCGACCGCTTACGCGGCGGCGGGCCGTTCATCCAAGGCTGGCCGCGCTCGGAGCGGGTGCTGAGCCGCGCCGAGCGGCTTGAGCTGCAGCAATTGCTGGCGCGGCGCGGTTTCTATCAGGGCGAGCCGGACGGCCAGCTCGGCAGTGCGACCCGCAAGGCGCTGCGCTCGTACCAGGCCTCGATCGGCACGCCGGCGGACGGCTTTGCCTCCTCCGACTCGCTCGACCGGCTGCGGACGCGCTGAGGCGAATAACGCCGTGATCGCCCCTTTTCGGGCCGGATTCAGCGGGTATAAAGGCGTTCGATCGGAACCCGGCTGAACAACCTGATGCGACATTGGTGGCGATATATCCGGCGCGAAAGCGCGGTGCTGGCGGTGTTCGCAATCGCGGGCCTTTTGGTGTTCGCGATGGCCGCGCCGGCCTCTGCGCAATTCTTCGATTTCGGCTTCGGCAATCGCCGGCCGGCGCCGCAGCGCACTGTGCCCCGTGGCGGCGGCGGGTTTTTTCCGTCCTTCCGCGAGGACGGCGGGGGCTTCTTCGGCGGCGAGCGCGCACCGGTGCGCCAGCCGCCGCAGCCGCGCGTGGACTATTCGCGCCCGCCGGCGCCGGAGAAGCGCGAGACCCAGGCCGAGCAGAACGTGCTGGTGATCGGCGATGCGATGGCCGACTGGCTCGGCTACGGTCTTGAGGATGCGCTGTCGGAAACGCCGGAGCTTGGCGTCATCCGCAAGGTCAGGACGGTCTCCGGCCTGATCCGCTACCAGCCCAAGGGCGAGCCCTCGGACTGGGCGGCGGCCGCCAGGGAAATTCTCGCCAACGAGCATCCGGACGTCATCGTGGTGATGCTCGGCCTGCACGACCGCATGCCGATCCATGAGAAGGTCGAAAAGACCGACAGGGACAAGACCAAGGGAAAGAAGGGCGCCAAGGACAAGGACGGCAAGCCCGATGCGGACAAGGCGGCCGCGAACAAGCCTGGCGAGGGTGAAGCTGCGCCGCCCGACGCGGCCAGCTCTGACGACGAGGAAGACACCGCGCCCACGGAGAAGACCGTGCCCGCCGCCAACGGCATTGCCAATTTCCGCGATCCGCGCTGGGTCGAACTCTACAACCACAAGATCGAGGAATTGATCGGCATCCTGAAAGGCAAGGGCGTGCCGGTCCTGTGGGTCGGTCTGCCCGCCGTGCGCGGCACCAAATCGACCTCCGACATGCTGTTTCTCGATGCGCTGTATCGTGACGCCGCCGGCAAGGCCGGCATCACCTATGTCGATGTCTGGGATGGCTTTGTCGACGATGGCGGCCGCTACATCCAGCAGGGCCCGGACTTCGAGGGCCAGATCCGCCGGCTGCGTTCCTATGATGGCGTGTTCTTCACCAAGGCAGGCGCGCGCAAGCTCGCTCACTATACCGAACGCGAGATCCGCCGCGTGCTGGCTGCACGCTCCTCGCCGCTGTCGCTGCCGAGCGAAGCGCCGGACAACAGCGTCAACGTCAAGCCGGGCGTGGCCGGTCCGCGCCCGATGGTGGGACCGGTGGTGCCGCTGGTGGCATCGTCCGTCAGCGCGGACCATCTGCTCGGCGGTGCGGGCTCCCGGCCCGCGGCGGTCGATGCGCTGGCTGCGCGCACGCTGGTGAAGGGCGAGCCGCTCTCGCCGCCCGCCGGCCGCGCTGATGATTTCAGCTGGCCGCGCCACGAAATCGGCAAGCTCGAGGCGCCTCCGACGCCGGCGAGCAAGGATAATGTCGCCACCCTTGATGACGGGAAGCCGGCCGCGCCGAAGCCGAAGAAGCGGGCGCCGCGGGCAAGTTCGAGCAACGGCTTCATCGATCCCAACCGGGCGCCGCCGCGGCCGCGCACCATTGCGCCCTCGGCCGCAAGCTCGGGATTCTTTTTCTTCCGGTAAAACATTTCGGGTTTACCCGGAATCATCATGCGCGGCATCGCCGTTCGCAGAACGGCGTCGCTTTCGCTCGCCTATAGCCGTTCGAAGAACGGCGTCGCTTCCGCTCGCCCATAGCCGTTCGCAGAACGGCGTCGCTTTCGCTCGCCCATAGCCGTTCGCAGAACGGCGTCGCTTTCGCTCGCCCATAGCCGTTCGCAGAACGGCGTCGCTTTCGCTCGCCTATGACCCGCGCATCGATCAAAAGGAGAGAATGGATGGCCGGGTCATCAGGGCATTCACGCCCGTCTGCGGCGGGCTCTGCCCGGCCATGACAGATCCCGTCTCTGTCAAAAGCGGAAGTTCGCCAAACCTGATCGCTCCAAAAAGTATCGTTCCGCGACGGAACTTGCGCGTGTGCGCGCAACGCATCTTTGTGCGCTCGATCGCGTTTCAACTTGTGCCTTGTTTCCGGCGGGTTTCTCACATTTTTGCCGCGGACTCGAGAACATCGTTTCCGGAACGGCCATCAGTCATGACCGTTAACCTGCGTCAATTGATCAAGGGAGACAGGTCATGAAGATGAAGACAACGATTGCAGTTGCGGCCCTGATGCTGGCGCCTGCTTTGGTTCATGCGCAGAACGTCGTTCGTGACAGTGCGCGCAGCGGCGCGGAAGCAGGCGGCGCGGTTCTCGGTGCGCCGGGTGCGATCGTGGGCGGCACCGTTGGCGCGGCAGTCGGCACAGCCGCTGCGATCCCGGATGCCGTGATCACCTCGGTGCGTGGCGAGCGTGTGCCGTCAGTCGTGGTGCATGAGCGGATTGCCGTCGGTGAGCCCCTGCCGGAGACAGTGGTGCTGCATGAGGTGCCGCGCTATCACGAATACCGTTATGCCGTGGTCAATGATCAGCGCGTGATCGTCGATCCGCGCACTCGCCGGATCATCCGCGTCGTCGAGTAATCGCGCCGCCAGCAAAAACCCCGCCGTGTTCGCATGGCGGGGCTTTTGTTGATTTCCAGTCTGTCATTGCGGGGCATAGCCCGCCGAAGACGGGCGTGAACGCCCTGATGACCCGGCAATCCATCTCTTTTCCTGGAAAGATGGATGCGCGGATCAAGTCCGCGCATGACGATCCTGGTGCGGGTCAGCGCGGCAGCGTCGTCGAACCCATGAGATGCTGGTCGATCGAGGCTGCGCACTGGCGGCCTTCGCGGATCGCCCATACGACGAGGGATTGCCCGCGGCGCATGTCGCCCGAGGCGAACACCTTCGCGACCGAGGTCTTGTAGTCGGTGGTCGAGGCGCGGACATTGCCGCGCTGGTCGAGATCGACGCCGAGTGACTTCAACAGCCCCTCGTGCGTTGGATGCACGAAACCCATTGCCAGCAGAACGAGCTCGGCGGGGAGTTCGAATTCGGTGCCGGGCACCGGCTGGAATCTGGCGTCGACGTGGACGCCGTGCAGCTTCGCCACCTTGCCATTCTCGCCGGAGAACCTCTGCGTCATGACGGCATAATCGCGCGTGGAACCTTCCGCCTGGCTCGACGAGATCCGCAGCTTCAGCGGCCAGTAGGGCCAGGTCAGCGGCTTGTTTTCATGCGCGGGCGGCTCCGCCATGATCTCGAGTTGCGTCACCGACTTGGCGCCCTGACGCACCGAGGTGCCGATGCAGTCGGAGCCAGTGTCGCCGCCGCCGATCACGATGACATGCTTGCCGGTGGCCAGAATCTCGCTCACGCCGTCGAGCGACTCCTTGCCAACCCGGCGGTTCTGCTGCGGCAGGAAGTCCATCGCATAGTGAATGCCGGATAATTCGCGACCGGGCACCGGCAGGTCGCGCGAGGCTTCGGAGCCACCGGTCAGCGCGATGGCGTCATAGGTCTTGAGCAGGTCCTTCGGATCGATCGCGCCGGGCGAAGTACCCCCGACTGCCTTGCCGTAATGGAACACCACGCCTTCCGCTTCCATCTGCTTGAGGCGGCGGTCGATGGTCCATTTCTCCATCTTGAAGTCGGGAATGCCATAGCGAAGCAGGCCACCGGCCTTGGCGTGCTTCTCGAACACATGAACCTCGTGGCCAACGCGCGCGAGTTGCTGCGCACAGGCGAGGCCCGCGGGACCCGAGCCAACCACGGCGATCTTCTTGCCGGTCTTTTCAGAGGCGATCTCCGGCGGCAGCCAGCCGTTTTCCCAGGCGCGCTCGACGATCGCGTGTTCGATGGTCTTGATCGTAACCGGGCTCTCGATGATGTTCAGTGTACAGGAGGCCTCGCAGGGCGCGGGACAGATGCGGCCGGTGAATTCGGGGAAGTTGTTGGTGGAGTGCAGATTGCGCGAGGCTTCCTGCCAGTTGCCCTTGTAGACGAGATCGTTCCAGTCCGGGATCTGGTTGTTGACCGGGCAGCCGGGCGTGCCGGGTTCGACCGAGCCGGTGCCGTGGCAATAGGGGACACCGCAATTCATGCACCGCGCGGCCTGATCGCGCAGCTCTTTCTCCGACAGCGGAACGACAAACTCGTTGAAGTTTTTCACACGCTCCGCGATCGGCGTATAGCTGCGGTCGTGACGGTCGAATTCGAGAAATCCGGTGATCTTGCCCATAGTAATCTAACGTCCTGATCCATTCAGTCATTCCGGGATGCGTCAACGGCGCAAGCCAGGAAACCCGATCCTGCGTTTGCGAGATTCCGGGGCGGCTGTTGTGCGGCCGCCCGGAATGACGCGTTGAGCCTTATGCACCGATCGCGATCGGATGCTCAGCTTCCCTTTTTGCCTTGATCTCGCGCAGGGCGCGACGGTACTCGACCGGCATCACCTTGCGGAACATCGGCAGATATTTCTTCCAGTTCGCCAGAATCTCGGCGGCGCGCCTCGATCCGGCGTATTTGGCGTGACGCTCGATCAGCACGTGCAGACGCCGGATGTCGTCGGCGAGAAGGTTCTCGAACACATCGACGCGGCCGTGCGCTTCGAGATCCTCGTGCCTGTGATACTCGTTCTCGGCGATCATCTCCTCCGAGAGCACCGGCTCAAGCTCGACCATCGCCATGTTGCAGCGCTTGGTGAAGGTGTTGTCCTCGTCGAGGACATAAGCGATGCCGCCCGACATGCCCGCGGCGAAGTTGCGGCCGGTCCTGCCCAGCACGATGACGATGCCACCGGTCATGTATTCGCAGCCGTGGTCGCCGACGCCCTCCACCACCGCGATAGCGCCGGAGTTGCGCACGGCGAAACGCTCGCCCGCGATGCCGCGCAGGTAAGCCTCGCCCTGAATCGCGCCGTACAGCACAGTGTTGCCGACGATGATGGAGTCTTCCGGCACGATGCCGGAGTGCTGCGGCGGGCGCACGATCAGGCGGCCGCCGGACAGACCTTTGCCGACATAGTCGTTGGCTTCGCCTTCAAGATCGAAGGTGATGCCGTGGGACAGCCACGCACCGAACGCCTGGCCCGCCGTGCCCTTGAGGCTGACATGGATGGTGTCCTGCGGCAGTCCGGTGTGGCCGTAGCGCCGCGCGACCTCACCCGCGAGCATCGCACCCGCGCTGCGGTCAGTGTTGCCGATCGCGGTTTGGATGGTCACCGGAGCGCCACGGTTGAGCGCCGCCTGCGCCTCCTTGATGAGCTTGCGGTCCAGCACATTCTCAAGATGATGGTCCTGCGGCTCGTTGTGGTGGATGACCTGGCCGGGTTCTTCCTTCTGCTTGTAAAACAGCTTCGAGAAGTCGAGGCCCCTGGCTTTCCAGTGCGCGACGAGGCGGGCCTGATCGAGCATCTGGGTCTGGCCGATCATCTCGTCGAAGGTGCGATAACCAAGCCCCGCCATGATCTCGCGAACTTCATCGGCGACGAAGAAGAAGAAGTTGATGACGTGCTCGGGCTGGCCGGTGAAACGCTTGCGCAGCACCGGATCCTGGGTCGCAACGCCGACCGGGCAGGTGTTGAGATGGCACTTGCGCATCATGATGCAGCCCGCGGCGATCAGCGGCGCGGTGGCGAAGCCGAATTCGTCAGCACCGAGCAGCGCGCCGATGACGACGTCGCGGCCGGTGCGGAAACCGCCGTCGACCTGCACGGCGATGCGCGAGCGCAGCCGTTCGCGCACCAGCGTCTGGTGCGTCTCGGCGATGCCAATTTCCCACGGCGAGCCCGCGTGCTTGATCGACGTCAGCGGCGAGGCACCGGTACCGCCCTCGAAGCCGGAAATGGTGACGTGGTCGGCGCGCGCCTTGGCGACGCCCGCAGCGACTGTGCCGACGCCGATTTCGGAGACGAGCTTGACCGACACCTGACCGTCGGGGTTGACGTTCTTCAGGTCGTAGATGAGCTGCGCGAGATCCTCGATCGAATAGATGTCGTGGTGCGGCGGCGGCGAGATCAGGCCGACGCCCGGCGTCGAGTGGCGCACCTTGGCGATGGTGGCGTCGACCTTGTGGCCGGGCAACTGGCCGCCTTCGCCGGGCTTGGCGCCCTGCGCCATCTTGATTTGCATCATGTCGGAGTTGACGAGGTATTCCGTCGTCACGCCGAAGCGGCCGGAGGCGACCTGCTTGATCGCCGAGCGCATCGAATCGCCGTTCGCCATCGGCTTGAAACGGTCGGATTCCTCGCCGCCTTCGCCGGTGTTCGACTTGCCGCCGATCCGGTTCATCGCGATCGCGAGCGTGGTGTGCGCCTCACGGGAAATCGAGCCGTACGACATCGCGCCGGTGGCGAAGCGCTTGACGATCTCCTTGGCGGGCTCGACCTCCTCAAGCGGCACGGGCTTGCGCTTGTCGTCTTCGGCGGTCTTGATGCGGAACAGGCCGCGCAGGGTCAACAGCCGCTCGGCCTGCTCATTGATCTGCTTGGCGAAGGCGCGATAGCGCTCCTGCGAATTGCCACGCACCGCGTGTTGCAACGCCGCGACCGAATCCTCGGTCCAGGCATGGTCCTCGCCGCGGGTGCGCACGGCATATTCGCCGCCGAAGTCGAGGAAGTCCTTGTAAATCTGGTCGTTGCCGAACGCGGTGGCATGGCGGCGGACGGTTTCCTCGGCGATCTCGGCAAGGCCCACGCCCTCGATACGGGAGTGGGTGCCAGTGAAGTACTTGGCGACGAAGTCGGTCCTCAGACCGATGGCGTCGAAAATCTGCGCGCCGCAATAGGACTGATAGGTCGAGATGCCCATCTTCGACATGACCTTCATAAGGCCCTTGCCGATCGCCTTGATGTAGCGCTTGACCGCGTCCTTGCCGTCCGGCGTGCCGGGCAACTGGTCCTTGATGGCGACGATGGTCTCGAACGCGAGATAGGGGTTGATTGCTTCCGCGCCGTAGCCCGCGAGGCAGGCGAAGTGGTGCACCTCGCGCGGCTCGCCGGATTGCACGACGAGGCCGACCGAGGTGCGAAGCCCGGTGCGGATCAGATGATGATGCACGGCGGCGCAGGCGAGCAGCGAGGGAATCGGAATCCGATCCGTTCCGGCGGCGCGGTCGGACAGGATGATGATGTTATGGCCCTCGCGCACGGCGGCTTCGGCCCGTGCGCACAATTCGTCGAGCACATGCTCCATTCCGGCGGCGCCGAGGCCTGCATGGAAGGTGGTGTCCAGCGTGCGTGACTTGAACTGCGATTCCGCGATTTCGGAGATCGAGCAGATCTTCTCAAGGTCCTCGTTGGTGAGGATCGGTTGGCGCACTTCGAGGCGCTTGTTCCGCGACAGGCCTTCAAGATCGAACAGGTTCGGGCGCGGACCGATGATGGAGACGAGGCTCATCACCGCTTCCTCGCGGATCGGATCGATCGGCGGATTGGTCACCTGCGCGAAGTTCTGCTTGAAATAGGTGAACAGCGGTTTCGGCTTGTTGGACAGCGCCGACAGCGGCGTGTCGGTGCCCATCGCTCCGATCGCTTCCTCGCCCAGGGTCGCCATCGGCGTCATGAGCGCTGCGAGGTCTTCCTGGGTGTAGCCGAACGCCTGCTGGCGATCGAGCAGCGGCAGGTCGGAACGCTCCGGCCCCTTTGCTGCCGGCGCCTGCAATTCCTCGAGCACGATCTGGGTGTTATCGAGCCAGGCCCGATAGGGATGGCTCGCGGCAAGCTGCGCCTTGATCTCGTCATCGGGGATGAGACGACCCTGTTCGAGGTCAACCAGCAGCATCTTGCCCGGCTGCAGCCGCCACTTGGTGATGATCTGGTCTTCCGGAATCGGCAGCACGCCCATTTCGGAGGCCATCAGGATGCGATCGTCCTTGGTGACGAGATAGCGCGCGGGGCGCAGGCCGTTGCGGTCGAGCGTCGCGCCGATCTGGCGGCCGTCGGTAAAGGCGAGAGCGGCGGGGCCGTCCCACGGCTCCATCAGCGCTGCATGATATTCGTAGAAGGCGCGGCGCTCCTCATCCATCAACGGATTGCCGGCCCACGCCTCCGGCACCAGCATCATCATGGCGTGCGCCATCGAGTAGCCGCCCTGCACCAGGAATTCGAGCGCGTTGTCGAAACAGGCAGTGTCGGACTGGCCTTCATAGGAGATCGGCCACAGCCGCTCGATGTCCTTGCCGAACAGCTCGGATTTTACCGAAGCCTGGCGCGCCGCCATCCAGTTGACGTTGCCGCGCAGCGTGTTGATCTCGCCGTTGTGGGCGATCATGCGATAAGGGTGCGCGAGCGACCAGGTCGGGAAGGTGTTGGTGGAGAAGCGCTGGTGCACCAGGGCGAGCGCGCTGATGAAGTCGGGCTCGTGCAGGTCGGGATAGTACTTGCCGAGTTGATCGGCGAGGAACATGCCCTTGTAGACGATGGTACGGGTCGAGATCGACACCGGGTAATAGCCGGAAAGACCGCGCTCGCGGCGCTGATAGATCGCGTTCGAAATCGACTTGCGCAGGATGTAGAGCTTGCGCTCGAATTCCTCCTCGCTGCCGGTGATGGTGCCGCGGCCGATGAAGACCTGCATGTGCGTGGGTTCGGTCGGCTTCACGGTGGGGCCAAGCGATGCATTGTCACTCGGCACCTCGCGCCAGCCGAGCAGCTTCATCCCTTCGGCGGCAACCTGATCGGTGAAGATGCTCTGGATCACGGTGCGCCAGGACGTGTCACGCGGCATGAACAGCGCGCCGACGGCGTAATCGCCGGGGTTCGGCAGGGAGAAGCCGAGTTCCTTGGTCTTGCGAACGAAGAAGTCGTGCGGGATCTGCACCAGGATGCCGGCGCCGTCGCCGGCGCGCGGGTCGGCGCCGACGGCGCCACGGTGTTCAAGATTGCACAGGATGCTGATCGCGTCGGTGACGATCTGGTGGGACTTCCTGCCCTTGATGTTGGCGATGAAGCCGACGCCGCAGGAGTCCTTTTCAAGTGAGAGGTCGTAGAGGCCCTCGGCCGGCGGACGCCACGTATGCTCGGGAGCATGTTCGGCGGCGTGAGCGCTGGCACCATGTTGTGTTCGTTCAGGCCGGCCATCGCCAACCTGAACCATCCCTGGTGCTTGGGCACCGCCTGCGTCGCGCTCGAACTTGCTCATCTTGTGCCTCAAACCCTCTCAAGGGCCTTCCTTAACTCATCGTCTCGCCGCACCGACGACGCTTGCGGTTTGCTCGGCCACCATGAACCGAAGCCCTGAGCCGAAGCCCTGAGCCGAGAAACCACCCGCCAGCAGACGAGCTTGTGTCGAAAATGCAGGCTCGCAGGCGCTTATCCGGCGTGAGCGAGCGGTACTTTCTGGCGTGGCGCCGGAGTTGAACCCGCCATCCCCGCCTGAAATCCCGGCAAAATATGGGACAGTATTACTGTCCTACCTCCGAGATTGCCAAACTTTTTTCTATCACACAAGCACATCGGAGTCCCCGGCAGGATGCATGACTCAGTTGTGTCCCGAATCCGAAGTTCGCCTGACGATGCCGGACCCTGTAGCGAACTTCGGATTCGAAGGGACACCAGCAAATCAATCATTCTCGTGGGGTTCAGGTTCAGAAGTTCGCTTGAGGAGGCTTTCCGGAGAAAATGAAGCGAACTTCTGAACCACCACGCTGGGGAGTGATCGCCTCATTTTCCCGGGATGTTTGACCGCAAAGAATCTCGTTCCGGCCCAAGCCCGGCCCATTCCTCGCCGGAATCCGCAGCAAGATGGATTCCCGGACTTGCGGGATCAGGGCTGTGGATGACAGGGAGGCGGTCGATGAAGCTGTTCGCTTCGATGTGTGCAGGAACGGTGATGGCGACGGGTATCGTCGCGGTGCCGGCCCGTCCGCAGGTCATTCAGACTCACATCATTCAGGTTGCTGACATCATCAGGAGTGATGACGGCGGGTATGGTCGCGGCGCGTATGTCGGGCCGCCGGAGCCGGTGCCGATGGGAGACGACACCGTTATTCTCGCCCCGGACGAAATTCCCGGAATCCTGCGCCAGCAGGGCTTTTCCCAGCTTGGCCCGGTGTTCCGGCGTGGCTGGGTCTACACCGTTGCGGTGCTGAACCAGAATGGCGACGATGGACGCCTGATCGTGGATGCGCGCAGCGGCGAGCCGATCCGCTTCATTCCGGCAATGCGCATGGATTCGCGGCTGCGGGACGAGATCGACCGCATGTACGGGCCGCCGGGCCCGCCGCCCGCACGGTTCGCGCAGCCTTATGATCGCGACACGCCCCGCAGAAGCCATCAGCCGCACACGGCAAGCCATGCGCCGAGGCATGCAGCGCCGCTGAAACGCGCGGCCAGGGCGATTGCGAAGACGGCCCCCAAGCCCAATCCGGCCGCTGCCGCCGCCGCGCCACCGAAAGTGCTGGCACCACACACCGCGCAATTATCCGGCACATCCGGCTCCGCGTCCGGGGATGCGCCCAGGCCTGAGGCGAAACCCGGCGCCAAACCCGAGGCAGATGCCTCGACGGTCGAACTGAAGCCGACCGCGCCGATGCCACCAGTGCAGCCAATGGATTGAGACAAAAGGGGCGGCCATTCGTTGGTTGCCCCTTTTGTCTCAAGGCTGCTGTTTCAAGGCTTCCAGAAACCCGCCTGCTGTTTCGTCGCGATGTTGAGACGATTCCAGACATTGATGGTGGCGATCGTCAGCAGCAAAGAGGTGATATCGGTCTCGTTGTAATGGCGTATCAATTCGTCCCAGATTTTATCCGGAACGGGATCGGCCCGGTCGCTGAGCCGCGTCATCGCCTCGGTCAATGCGAGTGCTGCACGTTCGGCGGCCGTGAAATACGGCGTGTCGCGCCAGGCCGCGACGGCAAAGAGCCGCTCGTCGCTCTCGCCAGCCTTCTTCGCGATCCGCCAATGGCCATCGATACAGACGCTGCATCCGTTGATCTGGCTGGCGCGCAGGCACAGCAGTTCATGAAATGTCTGGGGGATATTGCCTTTCTTCGCCGCCTCATTCAGGGCGCCGAGCGCCTTCATGGCGTCGGGGTTGAGCAAGGCGGGGTTGTTCATGCGTGCTTGCATTGGAAATCTCCTTCTGACTTTTTGATGCTGAGGTTCCCGCCGATGTCACATTCGGCCGGATCGGTTCGTCAGGCAGGTGACGAAGCAGGCTGCGGAGATGTGACCGATGAACGAAAATAATTTTCTGGCGGAGGGGTTCGAGGCCAACCGTGCGCATCTGCGAGCCGTCGCCTACCGGATGCTGGGCTCGCGCAGCGAGGCGGAGGACGCGGTTCAGGAAACCTGGCTGCGGCTGAACCGCGCCGACACCGGCGACATCAAAAATCTCGGGGGGTGGCTCACGACCGTGGTGGCGCGGATCTGTCTCGACCTGTTGCGGACGCGGAAATCGCGGCGCGAGGAGCAACTGGGACCGCATGTTCCCGAACCCGCCGCCAACGAAAACGGTGAACAGGAAATCGCCGATTCGATCGGTGCTGCGTTGCTGATCGTGCTCGACACGCTGTCGCCGGCCGAACGCCTTGCCTTCGTGCTGCATGACATGTTTGCAGTTCCGTTCGAGGACATCGCGCCGATCGTCGGACGTCAACCGGCCGCCGCGCGGCAATTGGCGAGCCGTGCCCGCCGACGGGTGCAAGGCGCTTCGGCAAAATCTGATGTTGAGACGCCCGAGGCCGATCTCAGCCGGCAGCGCGTGATCGTCGATGCATTTCTCGCAGCTTCCAGGAATGGTGATTTCGAAGCGCTGCTGTCGGTGCTCGATCCGGAAGTGGTGTTCAGGTCGGATGCGGTGGCGGCAAAAATGGGCGGCGCGGTCGAGCTTCGCGGCGCCGAGGCAGTGGCCAACACCTTCAAGGGACGCGCGCAGGCGGCGCAGCCCGCGGTGGTCGATGGCGCGATGGCGATTGCGGTGGTGTTTGGCGGCCGGCTTCGCCTTGTGCTGGAGCTACAGATCGCGGGCGACCGCATTGCCGGGATTCAGGCCGTGGCCGACCCGGGTCGGCTGCGGGGATTCGACGTCGCCGTTCTCAACAGATGAAAAAAACGCCCCGGAGGATTCCGGGGCGAAGTCTCGGGAGAAATCTTGCATTGCAAGCAGGCAATCAGGCGGCCTGCTTGCCGTCCGTCTCCACGGCCGTTGGCGCGGCGCCGCCGGTCGTGATTGGAATCTGGCGCGGTTTGGCCGCTTCCGGAATCTCGCGGACGAGATCAACATGGAGCAGGCCGTTCTCGAGCGAGGCGTTCTTCACCTGCACGAAATCGGCAAGCTGGAAGGTGCGCTCGAAGGCGCGTGAGGCGATGCCACGATACAGCACTTCGTTCTTGCTGTTCTCGTTCGCAACCTTCTCGCCCTTGATCGTCAGCGTGTTTTCCTTCGCGACGATGGAGATTTCATTCTGCGAGAAGCCGGAAACGGCAACCGTAATTCGGAAGTCGTTCTCGCTGGTCCGCTCGATGTTGTAGGGCGGATAGCCCGACGCACCGTCACCTGACGCCTGGTCAAGAAGCGAGAACAGCCGGTCGAAACCGACGGTGGAACGATAGAAGGGGGTGAGATCAAAAGTACGCATGTTAGTCCTCCATTGAGCGACCGGCGCGCATGACGCAAAAGAACTTCCGGCTGTCAGGCCGAAACGGTCTTCTCGCTGGCACAACGCGCGGCTCTTTTTTCGAAAGAGCAGACAACCCGCCGGACTGGCCGGGTTTTCGTTCTGCGTACAGCCTTAACTGGCCTGCACGAAGCTGATATGGAGATGTCCCCGGGGCGTTCAAGAGGGTGCGGCACTCTTGCGAATGTCTGTATTTTCCCGCCATCGCCTGTGTTCGGCACCCTCATGACGCTGGTTTCGATTCCTGCCAATCCGGTCCCGGACGATGTTGTTTCCGGAACTATCAAGGCCCGTGACGGCGTTGAATTGCGCTTCGCGCGATGGGCGCCGCCCGCCGGGCGCAAGGGGACCGTCTGCGTCTTCACCGGGCGCGGCGAGTGCATCGAGAAATATTTTGAAACGGTGCGGGATTTGCGCGCACGCGGTTTTGCGGTCGCGATGATCGACTGGCGCGGGCAGGGCCATTCGGCACGGCAATTGAGTGATCCGCGCAAGGGTTATGTTCGCAGCTTCAAGGATTACGAGGCAGACGTCGCCGCCTTCGTCCATCAGGTGGTGATGCCGGATTGCCCGCCGCCTTATTTCGCGCTGGCGCACTCGATGGGCGGCGCGGTGCTGTTGCGGGTGCTGCATGGTGGCTCGCGCTGGTTTGATCGCATCGTGATGACGGCGCCGATGATCGATCTGCCTGGCCGCACGACCGGCTGGCCGATCCGCACCCTGATCCGCTCCATGCGGTTCGCCGGGATGGGCGAAAACTACATTCCAGGCGGCAGCGGCAGTCTGGTTGGCACCGGGCCGTTCGCGGACAATCCAGTGACGAGCGACCCGGTTCGCTATGCGCGCAATGCTTCCATTCTCGAGGAAGACCCGACGCTCGGGATTGGGGCGCCGACGATCGGCTGGACCGATTCCGCGTTCCGCACCATTCTTGGTTTCCGCGCGACGACTTATCCCTCGCGCATTCGCCAGCCGCTGCTGCTGATCGCGGCGAGTCACGACACCGTGGTGTCCACAGCGGCGATCGAGGAGTTCGCCTATCACCTGCGGACGGGCTCGCACCTTGTCATCGCAGGCTCCAGGCATGAGATCCTGCAGGAACTGGACCGCTATCGCGTGCAATTCTGGGCCGCGTTCGACGCCTTTGTCCCCGGCACGCCGCTGTTCTAGGGTTCGCCGGCCGCTCTACAGCAGATGCAACTGCACGAGCTTGTTGATCGCGAGATAGGCGCCAAGGACAATCATCGAATACAGGAACCAGCGCCGGAAAGTTTCAGGCGGCAATCGCTTGCGCAGCGCCTGGCCGAGATACATGCCGATCAGTGCGGTCCCGAGGCCAAGGGTTGAGGGCAGGGCCACGTCACGCGTGAGAAAACCTGCGTTTGAAAGGTTGAACAGCATCGCGGTGGTGGATGTGGTGAAGAACACCCCGAGCGCCTGGATGAACTCGTCGCGTTCCATGCCGAGCGCCTGGAGGTATGGCATGGTTGGAATGGCCTGCACGCCGGTGGCGGCAGCGATCAATCCCGAGGTGTAGCCGCAAAGGGCGCCGATCAACGTCTCTTTCCCCTTCGGCACATGGAATTGGGCGCGCATCAGGGCGACGATCGAATACACCACAAGCAGGACGCCGAGCAGGATGGTGCCATAAGGCGCATAGGGGCCGGACAGAAAACCCATGCCCGACCAGACACCGAGACAGGTGCACAGGAGCAGTGGCCACAGCCTCCTGACGATGTCCCTCAGATAGGGACCGCTGAAGGTTTGCCAGAGATTGGTCAGGATCGCGGGAACAATGACGATGGCAATCGCGTGGGCCGGCGGCATGCTGGTCGCCAGCAGGCCGATAACGATGGTCGGCAACGCCATGCCGATCACGCCTTTCACGAACCCGGCGAGCATGAAGACGAAAGCGATGGCAATGAGAATCGGGTCGTGCATGGCGCGCACATTGACCGGAACCGCAGCTCCGCACAATCTGGAGGTTACGGAGAAAGCCTTCGGACATATCGAAGGCTAATGGAAAGGATGGTGCCGGTGCGGCTGTTCGATCTCATCGACCTCAACCTGTTCGTCGCGGTTGCCGAGGCCGGCAATATCACCCGCGCCGCGAGCCGTGCCGGGTTGGCGCTTGCCTCCGCCAGCGCGCGGATCAGGCATCTGGAGGATGCGCTCGGTGTCACCCTGCTGGAGCGGCAGCGGCTCGGCGTGAAGCTGACGCCGGCCGGGGAAAAGTTGCTCGATCATGCGCGGCTGGTGCTGCATCAGGTGGCCGAGATGCGCAGCGAAGCCGCATCCTATAGCGGCGGCGTGAACGGCCATATCCACGTCCTCGCCAATACCTCGGCCGCGAGCGAGCATCTGCCGCGCGTGCTTGCGCCGTTTCTGGCGAAACATCCCGCGATCAGCATCGATGTCGAGGAGCGCAAGAGTGCGGACATCGCGCTGGCGCTGGCCTCTGGCATCGGCGACATCGGCGTCGCCGTCGAAAGTGCGATCGGTGACGGACTCGATCATTTCCGCTTCTGCGACGACCGCCTGGTGCTGATCTGCGCCCGCACCGATGAACTGGCGCGGCGGCGGCTGATCGGGTTCGCCGGAATTGCGGATCGCCCTTTTGTCGGCCTCTCGGAGGGCTCGGCGTTGCAGGATCATCTGGCCGCCCATGCGGCGCGGCTCGGGCGGCGGCTCACGGTGCGGGCGCGGATCAAGACGTTCGATGCGATCGGGCGGCTGGTGGAGGCAGGCGCCGGTATCGCGATCATTCCCGAAGTCGCCGCGCGGCGCTGCGCGCAGGCCATGAAGATCAAGGCGGTGCGGATCAGCGATCCGTGGGCGGACCGGCAGTTGGCGATTGCGACACGCGCCGGCCACACCCAGCCAAGGGCTGCGCGGCAGCTCGTGGAATATTTGAAGGCCGTCGTGAAGGCGTAAGGCGTTCTGACCATACTCACAATCGTCATGCGCGGGCATAGCCGTTCGAAGAACGGCGTCGCTTCCGCTCGCCCCATAGCCGTTCGAAGAACGGCGTCGCTTCCGCTCGCCTATAGCCGTTTGAAGAACGGCGTCGCTTCCGCTCGCCTATAGCCGTTCGAAGAACGGCGTCGCTTCCGCTCGCCCATAGCCGTTTGAAGAACGGCGTCGCTTCCGCTCGCCCATAGCCGTTTGAAGAACGGCGTCGCTTCCGCTCGCCCATAGCCGTTTGAAGAACGGCGTCGCTTCCGCTCGCCCATAGCCGTTTGAAGAACGGCGTCGCTTCCGCTCGCCTATAGCCGTTTGAAGAACGGCGTCGCTTCCGCTCGCCTATGGCCCGCGCATCCCTGTTTTCAAAAAAGATGGATTGCCGGGAGGAAAGGGCGTTCACGCCCGTCTTCAACGGGCTATGCCCGGCCATGACACACGGAATAAGTAACTCACGCGGTAAAAGCGATCACGCCTGCAGCATCTTCAGCACGGTCTCGTGCAGCCGCTTGTCGCCGGAGGCGACGATGCGTCCGCCATTCTCCGCGCCTTCACCTTCCCAGGTGGTCATGATGCCGCCTGCGCCATGCACGATTGGAATCAGCGCCGCGACATCATGCGGCTTCAACTCGGTCTCGATGACGAGGTCGAGGTGACCGGCCGCGAGCATGCAATAGGAATAGCAATCGCCGCCATAGCGTGACAGTTGCACTTCCTGCTCGATATGAGCGAACTGCGCGCGGTCGGCATCGTTCATCAGGCGGGGGCTGGTGGTGAACAATGTCGCCCCGGCCAGCGAGGTGCAGCGCCGGGTGGAGAGCTTCCGCTTGCCGGCGCGACTCTGGTAGAGGGCCGCGCCATTGTCGCCGGAGAACCGCTCGCCGATATAGGGCTGGTGCATCATGCCGTAGGCGGGCTGGCCGCGGTGCGTGAGGGCGATCAGCGTGCCCCAGATCGGCATGCCGGAAATGAACGACTTGGTGCCGTCGATTGGATCCAGCACCCAGACATATTCGGCGTCAGGGCGCTCGGTGCCGAATTCCTCGCCGATAATGCCGTGCTGGGGAAAGCTTTCCTTGATCATCCGCCGCATCACCGCTTCGGCGCCACGGTCGGCCTCGGTGACGGGGTCGAGGTCACGGCCGGTATTCTTGTTGTCGATGCCGAGAGAGGTGCGGAAGAATGGCAGGATGGTGTCGCCGGAGGCCGAGGCCAGGCGTTCGATGAACGCAGTAAAATCGATGACCGTCACGGAAAACCTTTGGTTGTTTGCTGCTTGGGGCCTGTGCGGCGCGTCGCTGCCTTGTTCGGGAGTGTTGTTTCAGTGTCCTGGAATCTGGCGTCCTGAAGGAAGGAAGTGTAGCCCGGAGCAAATGCCGGACAGCAAAAGAATTCACACGAGAGACAATTTCTGATCGGAGATTCTATTCAAGCACTGCAACATGAATAACTGTTACAAGACAGACTTTCAGATTCATAACTTGGTCTAAGATTTCTCTGTTGTTCCATGCGGTTAGTATTGTAACTGATTGAAATCACAGAGTCGTTACTCCGAACCGTCGTGCAGTTTTGCTGTTTCAGCATGCGCATGACGCATACCTAATCATGCAATTCGACTTGAATTCCGTTGCGGTGCAATGCATATTGATGCGGTGCGATAGCGCGATGCGCTGTCGCTGCCCTCCTTGGGCGTTTCCTCCCTAGACTTAGGCCACTCGCTTGCGAGTGGCCTTTTTTTTGGTGTTCGCGTGTTTTCGATCGCGGCGCGCTGATCCCTGGAGGTTGAATCGGCATCCTCCCCCTTCGTCGCATCACCAAGGCGGGGAGGGTGGCCTTTAGCCATGGACCCCCGTTTTCGCCGAAATGACAAAGAAAGAACCCGTGCCGATCAGCGCAAAACGGATTTTATTCTGCCGCCGCCTCGAACGGGCCGGATGCATCGAAGCGCAGCGCCGTCAGTGCTTCCGCCAATGCGGAGAAATCGGCCGCCACTTTACGAAATTGCGGGCCGCGCTCGCGCCGGCGCTCATCCATATAGATCGCGCGGTTGAGTTCGATCTGGATCGCATGCAGGCCGTTGGCCGGGTTGCCGTAATGCTCGGTGATGAAGCCGCCGGCATAGGGCTTGTTGCGCCCGACGCTATAGCCAAGACCCGTAAAGGTGTCCTCGACCGTATCGGCGAGCGTTGCGCCGCATGAGGTGCCGTAGCGATCGCCGAGCACGACGTCAGGGCGGCGCTTGTCATCGCGCGATACGCCGATGGAAGGCATCGAGTGGCAGTCCGCGACGATGGCGTAGCCGAACAACTGCTGTGCCTTGGTTACCAGCCGCCGCAACGCGCGGTGATAGGGCTTGTAGAGCAGGTCGATCCGCGCCAGGGCCTCATCCACGGACAGCCGCTCGCGATAGATTTCCTGCCCGTCGCCAACGACGCGGGGAATGGTTCCGAGCCCGCCCGCAACCCGCATCGAGCGGGTATTGGCGAAGCTCGGCAGCCGGTCGTCGAACATCCGGGGATCCAGTTCATAGGGCTCGCGGTTGACGTCCACATAGCTGCGCGGAAAGTGCACCCGCATCACCGGAAAGCCCTCGTCGGCAAGGTGGCCGACGATCTCGTCCATGAACGAATCTTCCGACCGGCGCAGCGTGCCGTGGTCGATGCGGGTCGCGGCGAGGAATTCAGCCGGGTAAACCGAGCCCGAATGGGGCGAGTTGAAAATGATCGGCGCGCGCCAGGTTTCCGGTTCGTGAATTTCGAACGGAGGAGAAATTGCGTCGTCAAACTCGTCGGTCATTGGGTTCCTTCGGGAAGCCGCGCATCGGTACCATGACCGGGCGTGACACCCTTTTCTACAGCATCCAGATTGTCCATAAAGGCTTCCATTCGGGCAAGTGCGAGGGCACCTTCACCCGAAATTTACCCTCTGTCGGTCAGATGGGGGAACCAACCGAAATTCCCAACCCGGATTCCTGCCTGCCATGAATATCCAGCATAAAATTCTCCTGGCCGAAGACGATAACGACATGCGCCGCTTTCTGGTGAAAGCCCTGGAGAATGCCGGTTTTCAGGTCTCGTCCTACGACAACGGGCTGTCAGCCTATCAGAGGTTGCGCGAAGAGCCCTTTGAAATGCTTCTAACCGATATCGTGATGCCGGAAATGGATGGCATCGAACTGGCCCGCCGGGCCTCGGAGCTCGATCCCGACATCAAGATCATGTTCATCACCGGCTTTGCGGCGGTGGCGCTGAATTCTGATTCGGAGGCGCCGAAGAACGCCAAGGTGCTGGCCAAGCCCGTGCACCTGCGCGAATTGGTGAGTGAAGTGAACAAGATGCTGGCCGCCTGAGGGTCAGGCCCGGATCAGCACCACCCCGAGGACCAGCAGGGCGCAACCGGTAAGCCGCGGCAGGTCGATGCTGTGCTGGGGCACGCCGAGAATGCCGTAATGGTCGAGCGCGACTGACATCAACATCTGGCCGGTGACAAACAGCGCCAGCAGCGTGGCCGCGCCGAGCCGTGGCAAAAGCAGGATCGCGGCCACCACATAGACCGCGCCGAACAGGCCGCCGAACCATGACAGCCACGAGGTTTTGGCGATATCGGTGCTCGTCAGCCACGGCGAGCCGCTGATGAAGACGTAGACCGCCATTGCCAGCGCACCGCCGACATAGCTGATGAAAGCCGCCCATGAGGCGGAATTGAGCGCCGCGCGCAGGTCGGCATTGACGGCGGCCTGGAAAACGATCGATGCCCCGGCGACGATGGCGAATGCCGCCAGAGTGAGAAATTCCAGAATTCCCATGCTGATGCCCCTGCAAACCCCTGCTTGATGGCCGATAGTGACCCTCCGTGGCGGCAAGGGGCTAGGCGACTTTCGGACATCGCGGCTTGCACCACTGTGGCCAAATCGATATAGGGTCGGCTTCCCGAACAGATGGACCGGTCGGACCGGGCGCGTAGCTCAGCGGGAGAGCACTTCCTTGACATGGAAGGGGTCACAGGTTCGATCCCTGTCGCGCCCACCATCCGACGCCATAACCATGGGCACTTCACGCAACATCACGTCCACCCTTGATCGCTCGCAGTGGTGCTTTTGCACGGTCCTTGCACGAAAAAAGAGAACGTGAGCAGTACGCCTGCAGCTCGCGAATGATGTTGTCGGTGGCTTGCATGGCGTCCGTCAGATAGTCGGGGTCGTTGTGCTCGTACCAATTTGCTGTCCGGCTCGCCTTCGGCTCCTGAAATGGTCTTGGACGGTGGTTCTTCAAAGCTACCGGTGAAGACAGAATCGAAGCGCGATACGTCGCAAGCCAAGGTGACCAACGTAGAGTTTGAGGATTGGTGGAAACTCTACCCCCTCAAAAAATCCAAGGCGGGCGCACAGCGGTCATTCGAAAAGATCGTCAATAGCGGTCAGGCCACCATCGAAGAGCTTTGCGCAGGTGCGATGCGCTATGCGGCTGAGCGCACAAACCAAGACCCTAAATACACAAAGCATCCGACGACTTGGCTGAATCAAGGTTGCTGGGCGGATGAGGGGCCGTCACGCCTCAGCGGCACGTTTTCTGGACCTAGTGGTGGTGGAACGCCACGCTCCGGTGCGGTGAGCCGATTACTCGACAAAATTCATGGTCAGAAGCAGGAGGCCTCATGAGCAACATCGTTCGTCTCGCAACATCTCGACCGGTGCAGTCTCGTGGTCCGGAGTATCCATCGCCCACCCATGCTTCCGTAATCGAGGCGGAGGTCTCAGCCGTCTTCCAACTCAATAGCGAGTTTTATTCGGCTCGCCACGACGAGCAGCGGCTGACGTCCTTAATCGCGCGGTGCCAGCCCTTGCTCGGAGCATACGCAGGCGAACTGAAGCGGGAGATCGCAAAGGCGCTGCAGCCCGCAACCGTCGATGAAATTCGTAAGCACATCGTGCTGCTGCTCGACAGCAACCCGCGCGCGCAGCGGCTGACAGAATCGTTCGGCGATCTTGTTGAGAGTGATGTTGGTGCCTTGGAGCCAAGCAAAGGGGCGATAGAGGCCGCTTGCCGCCATCTCCGAACGACACCGCGGCCCGAGTTCAAACCGGTCCCGGACATTCCCGAAATCGTCGAAATGGTCAGGATGAAGCAAGGCAGTCTGGAGAATGCAGCCGTCCTCATTGATCGCATGCCAGCGAAGATCGAGGAGGCCACCAAGCAACTTGAGGAATTGAAGCGCTATAGCGCTCTACAACGTGAACGGACGAAGAATCAAGTTCGCCGTGTGCTGCAGGACCACCCATCAGCCGACGAAAACTTTGCGCTGCGAGGTTATCAGAAATCTCTGATCGACGAGGTCAGGGCTGAAATGATCACCGAGCGGGAGCTCGCTGCACAAAATCCGTCGCCTGAAAATAATGATCCGCTCGCGGGGTCGGGTATGGCGAGATACTGACATGACCCATCGCTCGATCCAGCCGCATCGCCGCTCCATTCGGGTCACGGCTGGCGCACGGCTTCAGGAGAAACCCCATGAGCAGATTTCGAACTGGCAAGGTCAGACGCCGCATGCGCAAGGCGGCAAAGCGAAGAGCGAAGCGAGAACAGGAGCGGGCGATTGAGCAAGAAAAATCAGCAAATGGCGGTCAACCCGCTGACGCGGCACGAAAGGCTGATGACGCTGGCCCGACGATGTGAGCAGAATGCAGAAGCACGTCCGCGTCATCACCTCTCCCGCGTAGCGCATCAGCTTTATTCGCCCGAGTGCAATGTCAGCATGCCTTGCGAGATTCCGGCTGGTGCAAAACAGGTCGCAAGTCGGAAAGAGGCGGCACGTCTCGCCCGAGGCCAAGCCCTCTACGACGCCATGCCGTTCGGAATGCCTACGGATAGGGCGGGGAATGTGATCCTGCCTCATCCTGCCGGTTGTCCACGCCGGGCGTTCTGTGGCTGCGGTGCTGCGGTCGAAGTGTTCGGCAAGCCGGTGCGCTCTCTCTGGCTCGCCGCGAACTGGTTACGCTTCCCGCGCGCTGCGCCAGCGCCTGGCATGGTTGCTGCGCGTCGAGGTCATGTGTTCGTCATCCGCGAGGTTCTCGGAGGCGGCAATGTGCTGGCCTATGACGCCAACAGCGGAGGCCACAAAACGCGCCTGCACGTCCGATCGCTTGCCGGGTTTGTCGTGGTCGATCCGAGCGGGGCGGTGTGATGATCAACTCTCGCGGCTTTCTGGTGGTGTTGGCCGCCCTGTCGCTGATGGCGATGACGATGTGACCCGCTGACAGACCGGTAAGTCTGTCCCTCCCTAGACTGAAGCCCGCCCTCCATGCTCGGAGAGCGGGCTTTTTTATTTCCTATCGCGGTTCGGAAAAGAGAACAGCGTCAGGGACGACAAATCCGTCACGTTGTGGTGTTCAAACCGCCGCTCAAGAAAATCGACAGCGCGATTGAATCTATCGGTATTCAGAAGTTCCACAACGCGGCTTAACGTCTCCCTGTCATCCCCCGGTGTGGCTAGATGTTCGCCTAGAAGGTGCTGAGCAGCGCGGACTGTGGCGATGACGGTTTCTGTTTCATAGCTCATGATTTTCGCTCCCCTCGTGGACGGCGTGATGATTTTGGAAGCTGGATGCCTGAGCGGCCATTGATCACGCGTCCAATGCCGGCAGTCGCATGCAGGAGCGGACCGCGGCCTTCCGCAGCCATCAGCACAGCTTCGATCGCAGCCTGCACATCATCTTCAGCATGTCGGGATTTTGGAAGCGTCAACAAAAATGCGCGAGCATCTGCCAGCGTCTTGATGGGCTGACCCTTTGGCGAGATGAACTGCTTTGTAAGCGGTTCCGACCAACGCATTACGCAACTCCGCAACCAGAACGAACGATTCAATTACGAAATGATCGACTCGTTCCGGGAACGTGATGGAGCCAGCGTCGTATTATGTCTCGTTGAGAGGGTCCCGTCGTATTCCCCGGTCCGACGGGTAGGCGCGCAGATTTCATGTTCCCCCGGTCTGAATCTGCGCGCTTCTCACGCGTCCTCGCCTTCGGGTGTTACCGTAAACCGCGTCCCGCTAATGTCGATTATCAGCCATCCCTTCGCGATGGCGTAATCCCGCCCCGCGCCGTAGCTGGCAACCGTGCTGCCGCCGCCATAGGTGAAGGCGTTGTTTACCGTCCCGGTGTAGGCGTGAGGCTGGCCGGTCGTTTCCATTTCCCGCTTGCAAAGTCGGATCAGTTCTCGGGCAGCGTCTTCTGGCTTGGCGAATGGGTCGTCTGTTTTAAACTGCAGCATTCTTTCCCTTATGCTCCCGCAGCACCCGCGATCCGTGCCGACAGGTGATCTCCTTATCCGGCCATTTCCCCACGGCTATGTCGAAGGCAGCGAACGCCGAATCGGGATTCGCGCAAATCGCCAAGTGCCGGTCGATCCGACCGTCCGGCATCCACTGCACGATCCGGCCATTTCCCCACGGCTATGTCGAAGGCAGCGAACGCCAGATCGGGATTCGCGCAAATCGCCAAGTGCCGGTCGATCCGACCGTCCGGCATCCACTGCACGACGTGAAACTGCATCTCGTCCAGTTTGTCGCGCTCTGGGGTGTAGAACCAAGCCATCAGCGCCTCCGCGTTACTGGCTTGCGCTTAACCGACCCATGCTCCTCGACGTAGCCAAGACGCCATTCATCGAGGATTTTGGAGAGAGGGCCGGGGGTCATGGGCCATATAATAAGGTGCAGAACAGGCGGTGAACAAGCGGGTCTTTTGCTGTGTCAATCGTGTGCCACTTTTCCCGCATGTTCCTGCATCGTTCACGCGGAACTGACATGAAACTGCAAGGTACATTTCGAGAAAAGCCCAATAAACATGCGGTTTTCTAAGGAACCTCGAAACGGTCACGGCCTTTCGTCAGGGGAGATCGAGTTCACGATGCGGCGGTTAAAGTCTGCGGATTAATTTTTTCCGCTGCCCCCCTTGACGATAACCGGACCCTTTCTAATTTTTTGGTCGCCACGATGAGTGGCGCGGAGCGCTGAAAGGGCTCCGGGAGGCGGGCGCCGGTGGTGTCCGGTGTCTGCTCGTATCCATCTTGCTCTATGGAGGATTTGGCTATGAGAACCTTTGATTTTGCGCCCTTGTGGCGCTCATCGATCGGCTTCGACCGTCTGATCGATCTCGTCGATGCTGCGCAGCGCAGCAACGAGGAGACCTATCCGCCTTACAACATTGAACGCGTTGCGGAGGACCAGTACCAGATTTCTCTGGCGCTGGCTGGCTTCTCGCCTTCCGATGTTAGCGTGACCGCGGAGCAAAACGTGGTCACGATTGAGGGTCGGAAGAACGAAGAGAAGCGGGAATACCTCTATCACGGTATTTCCGCTCGCGCGTTTAAGCGGCAATTCAGCCTCGCAGATCACGTCGAGGTAAAGAACGCCTCGTTCGACAACGGTATCCTGCGGATCGACTTGGTTCGTGAGGTGCCAGAAGCGATGAAGCCGCGGAAAATTGCAATCAGCGGCTCTTCCAACCTTCAGCAAATCGAGGCGAAGGCTGCGTGACTTTTCTCGATGCGGCTCGGATCACCGGGCCGCATCATTTGCCGTCCGTAACGAAAGGAGAAGAAGGAGGACGACATGACTATCCGAGGCAGATTCTTCGATGACGAGGTTTTCGACCTCGATGCTATCTTTCATCCCGGAGCGGTCTACGACCATCCGAGAGATGTCTTGGCTGAGAAAGGGCTCACTCCGGCGGAGAAGAGGGCAATTCTCGCGTCATGGGCTTCTGACGCAGCCGCCGTAGCTTCGTGCCCATCACTGCGCGCGGTCCCCGGCCAACGCCAGCCGGTGACGATAGACGAAGTCCTTGAAGCCCTCTCAGCTCTTGATCACCACCCAAGATCGCCCGGAGGAAAGCCTGTTCGACGTCGATCCATTTCCCGCGTGGCGGCATGATGGGGGCCGTCATGTTCAGAAATATGCCACAGGCTTTTGAGCTCCAACGCCTTCGACGGCTGAAAGAGGCTGTCCTAGGCTCCGAAATCAAGTTTGGGAAGCCTAGGATGATTCCGGCAGAGGATTGGATGATGGATTTGGAATCCAGAATCGCCAGCCTCGAGCGTGGTCTTGGGATCGATAATCGCCCCGCCAAGTGAGCCTGTACATGGCCGGCGTGGTTTCGACCATGCCGGCCGGATGCGGCGGTTGAGGAGTGCGGATTAGGGAAAATCCGGCCGGAACTTGCTCAATTCAGCACGATTGTCGCAGTGTCTATTGACCTATTGTCAAGATAAATATGCGCTCCTATATTCCGACTGTGGTAGTTTTGTCACGAAAAACGACAAAAGTGGCTGCATAGCCGGGGTCGTTTCGGCGCCGTAACTTGACTTTAGGTCAAGCTGGCTTATGGAGGTCGAAGTGAACAGTTTCTGTGGCGAGAGCCGATGGCCTTTGAACGAGAGGCAGGATGCCTGCGCAAGATCGCGCGCCGCGGCACCGTCTTTTTTACAGATCATGCAGAGGTTGAGCGCAAGAAAGATGGCATCGAGAAAATCGATGTCATCAACATGCTTGGCCGCTGCACTATTTCGCTAGTCGAAACAAATCGAGAGAACGGTGAAGAAGAATGGAGAGCCGAAGGCTCTGACAGTGATGGTCGCAGGATAACCGCGGTTGTAGTTGTTTATGAAGATGTGGCCGAAGTTAAAGTCATCACGACTTGGGCCAATAAGAAGTGAAGATTAGGGGTGTCCCATGCGCTGCAAATGTAAAAATGGCCTAATGGAGAGAAGCGTAAAGCCGGAACACACAGAAGATTTGGGCGGTATTGTCGTCAAGGTTTTGAACGCTGTGGTTGTTAACCGCTGCTCGAGCTGCGGCGAAGAAATGATCGGTATCCCCGATCTGCAGGGCCTTGCGCGTGCGGCGGCTCTTGCGCGCGCCCAGAGTCCTGAAAGGTTGTCTGGAAAAGAAGTGCGTTTTATTAGGCGCGCCCTGGACCAGACGCAGAAAGATTTTGCCGAAGCTATGGACTTGTCAGCCGAGCATGTGTCCCGCTGGGAAAATGATCACAAAGGCATAGGCGCGGCGAGCGAAAAACTGGTGCGTCATAACGTGTGTGCACTTTTGAGCGAGGGTTGTGAGTACGACCCTAAAACCATAGCCAATATGCAGTTTATCCCTTACCCAGACGAGGGACTGCCTCCCATAGAGATGGTGCGCGTGCGCGTGCCGCATCGTCAAAGCGAGGACGATACAATGTGGAGTGAAGCGGCCTAATCAAACAAGCCCCGCTCAGGCGGGGTTTTCTATTTGACGTGAAGTCCCTACTGAAAAAGAAAGCCCCGCCATTTCTGGCGGGACTTTGCAGCAGTCAGTACATCCGTGATCTGCTGCGTCGCTCATCGGTTGGCGATATTTCGATTAGGGAACGCGATCGTTCGCAACGATGCCGCCTTCGCATTCGAGGCGAGCGATCTGCGCGGCCTCGAGGTTGCTGAATTTCAAGCGAACTCCATAACCTGCCCCATTCTCGGAAATGAAGATTGCTCCAAGTTCTTCTAGAGCAAGCTGAACCGCCTCGTTCTCGTCACGCTTGAGAGACCCGGTAACATTCTCGAAATGCTCAATAGCGCCAAGGTTGACTCCGGAGCGTCTTGCCAGCTTGGGGCGCGAAATCTCAACAAGGGCACGGGCAGCCCGACACTGTGATCCGGTAATCATCGATCGTTCTCCTAGTAATATCTCTATCTCTTGCTATCGCGCGGGACCGGTCGTTTATGCGCGATCTTATAAAAACCATCAGGATCAAACAGCCAAATGAAAGCCACCCAGGATAACAGCATGGCGCCCAAACTGATCAGCATCATCTTTACACCTCGCACGATTTTGCGCCGCGTTGGCACGGATCGGTGCCAGCGCAGCGGGTTACGTTCTCGGAACGGGGATTGCTCTATATTTCCGCCGGGGAAGGGCGGTCGCATGAAACTAAAAATGAGCGTTGCTAGAGCATGATCTCTATGTGGAGACGAAACTTTCAGATTCAACCAAGTGCGACAAAGGGTACTAACATGGTCAAAAACAGCGTTGTGCTGGCTCTAATGGATTAGTGGCAATTCGGCAGGGTTTTCTATTTGGGGGAGGGGGGCGCCTCCTTCAACTCCACAAACGCTGATCATCTCTAAGCACGTCCTTCAGCGTGAGCGAACCATCTTCCGACAGCGGCTTCTCTAGAGATAGATGGCCCCACGGGTTGAAAACGGACTGACGGTCGGCACGATTGTGCGCATTTCTGAATTCGCGAACTCGGTCCTGGATGTCCGCGATCTTCAGGCGACCTTCCGCGACGGCGATAAACATATCTCCCTGAACATCGCTCCTGATTTCTAGTGGAAGGTTTTGGGTCGCCGACATGATCGCTTCGTATGCGTCGGCACCATTATTTCGAAGTAGCGCTGGGGCAGCGACAGTCCGAGTGCGCCATCCCATCAATACAGCGGCGTTCTTCTTCGCGAGAGGAAGAATAATGCGCGCAATTTTTGGGTTTTCTTTGCAGAACCGATCAAGCGATCCCCGTTCGCAAACATATAGCCCGGGAACATATTTGTTTTCATGACCAGCGGTGCCGGCAGTGATGTGGCTGATGGTGCGTCCATCATCACGGATCGAACTAATGACACGCTCGGCTTGCTCTCTTGTGAGTTGCGGGTAGTCGCCGTTTTCTTTTCGCTTCTTGCGCAATCGCTTGAGATCATTTCGCGCACAAATTTTGCAAACTCTATAACCTTTGAACGCGGTGTTTTCTGGTGTGTACTCGTGGCCATTCTTGCAATGGGTTCGAGCGCGACGTTTCTCCCAGTCCTTCCTGAGATTGTTCGTTCCCGCATGCATCCGCCGCGCTCCAATCAGGCGCAGAAACGCTATTCCTCGTTTGAGGCGCAGAACCGCTATCGGCCACTCAGTTCACTGAATCCCCGCTATCCCTCAACAAAATAGATTGGGCCGCCATTGTTACGATGAACGTCCGCCAGCGCCGAATAACCAGGCACCGGCGAAGCTCTTAACCGGCAGCGACCTTTGTTAGGTTATCGATCGCGCTACGGCTCGGGACTTTAAAGCCTTTAGGCATCTGTAATACAAGGTCTCGTGTGGTGATCTTCAATAGGCCTGGAAAATGCCGCCGCCGCTGCGGCACGGCATTGTCGATGGCTTCGCAGATTGCGCACAGGACGACTGGCTGAAAGAGCAACTCGACAGCCTCCAGCCTCTGCACGATCCGCTCAGCGCGCCGGATAAGGCCATCAACATCCTGCCGGATGGCTCGGATCGACGCTCCGACGCGCTCCACTGGTCCAGTCAGAGACGTGGCCACGCGGGAAGTCTCGTTCATTAGCCGCCGCACTTCGCCTTCCAGATCGTCCTGAACGCCACGCACCAGACTTTGCGGCAATCGAACCCCGGTATCCGTAAGCCGGATTTGTCCGGTAAGGACATCGACAACGCTCGGCATCTTCTCCAACGACTTGCCGATTTGATCAAACTGCTGAACGGCAGGCGAGGATGCGACATCATCGGCCCAGCGCGCAAACACTGCGACGGCCTCGCGCAGATCCCGGACCCGGCAAAGCGCATCGCGTCTCGACAGAGCTGTGTTGAAGTCGGCCGTGTACTGATCGAATTTTTGGCCGTAGAGCTTCTCGCCACATTGCCAGCCGACGAGATACCGAACGGCACCTTTACGGAAAACAAAGCCTTTCAGGTGGTGGTGATTGCCGTGAACGCACCGAAACTGCTCGCGGTCTGTGCCGCGTAGGTCATAGCTGTATTCGACATATGGCTCTTCGTCACCTTCTGGATATTCCAGAACCAGATCCGGTAGCGTGTCCGGGCTGTCGGTGGTCATGTCGAGAGCGAGAAGCTGGTCGTCGCTCATCTTCTCCCAATAGGGAGCTGTGGCCTGTATGGCCTTTGGCTTAAGCATCAAGCCTCCATCGCTGTTGACGATTTGCATATTTTACCACGCGGAACCTGCGAATCCGCGCTGCTTTCACAATTCGGTGGATAGTGTGGATGGTAGGAAGGGCGGAGCCGATCTGTCAGGATGACCCTGTTAAAACTTGCACGTAGCTTGCACGTTGTACCCGCTGCGTTCGTGCGACGTTCGCTAACGGTTCGCATCCGGCGGACGGTGTATGGTGCTGATTCCCCGCGTAGAATCGCCCTCCCGCCTACGTTGACATGGAAGGGGTCACAGGTTCGATCCCTGTCGCGCCCACCATCTTCCGCCAGAACCGCCGTTTTACGTAAAGCCGCCGCCTTCTTGACCCTGTGAAGGGCGCGCGCAGGGTCTGGTGATCAATCCGGCAATCTCCTCGCCGGACCCGGGCCGTATGCGATGTGCCGTCGCTCGATCACACGCCCTTATCTGAGTCATTTCGGTTTACCCGGAATCGTCATGCGCGGGCATAGCCGTTCGAAGAACGGCGTCGCTTCCGCTCGCCCCATAGCCGTTCGAAGAACGGCGTCGCTTCCGCTCGTCCCATAGCCGTTCGAAGAACGGCGTCGCTTCCGCTCGCCCGATAGCCGTTCGAAGAACGGCGTCGCTTCCGCTCGCCCCATAGCCGTTCGAAGAACGGCGTCGCTTCCGCTCGCCCGATAGCCGTTCGAAGAACGGCGTCGCTTCCGCTCGCCCCATAGCCGTTCGAAGAACGGCGTCGCTTCCGCTCGCCTATGACCCGCGCATCCATCTCAAAAGGAGAGGCCCTTCAGGACGATGGATTGCCGGGACATAAGGGCGTTCACGTCCTTGTTCGAGGGGCACTACCCGGCAGTGACAGATATCGTTTTCATCAAAAGCGAAAACGCTCTAGCCTCCACAGGCGGCCGGCAGCCGATGCATCAGAATATGTCGTGCCGTTTGATTTAACTCATGCCGTTCCCGCTCCGGTCGGCTAGCGTTGAACATCCAGACTCGCGGAGCACGGGAAAGCCACCATGAGTTACAAATCGATTGGCGTGAGCATGGCGCTCGGTACTTCTAACAGAGCGTGTCTGACAGTCGCTGCCGGACTTGCTGACCGCTTCAACGCGCGCGTGATCGGAATGGCGGCAACAATGTTGCCAGCGCCCCTTTATTATACCGACGGCTCGTATGGGGCCGGGATCCTGGAGCGCGAGGAGGCGAGCCTTCGAAACAGCCTGATAAACGCCGAAGCGGAATTCCGCAGCGCATTGGATGGGCGCATTAAAAATACCGAATGGCGCACGAGCCTGCAGATCGCGAAGGATTTCATTCCGGCACAAGCGCGTAGCGTCGATATCGTTGTCGCCGCTGCGCAGCAGGACGAAGAAAGCGATCCATATGCCATGGCCAGTCCCTCCGATCTGGTGATGGAGACCGGCCGTCCGATTCTGGTCGTCCCGGCCTCGACGACATGGCTGGATTTGCGCCGGATTCTCGTGGCGTGGAAAGATACCAGGGAGGCGCGCCGCGCTATTGTTGATGCGCTGCCGCTTCTTCAAAAAGCGGAAGAGGTCACTGTCGCCGAAGTCTGTCAGGCGCTCGACGAGCCGACAGCGAGCGAACGAGCCAATGACGTGGCGACCTGGCTGCTCCAGCACGGCGTTGCTGCTTCCGCGATCACGGCGGAAGACACAAATACGCCGGAGAACCTGGACACCATCGCGTCCGATATGGGAGCCGGCGTGATCGTTGCCGGTGCCTATGGCCATTCACGGCTGCGGCAGTGGATTCTCGGCGGTGTGACGCAGCGTTTCATCACGCGTCCGTCACGGTGTGTACTTTTGTCGCGCTGAGGGTGGCTGACGGATGAAGCAAGGCGCGGCACGCGGTTTGCCGCGCGTTGCTTCGTCCGTACTCATCTTGCTTCAGCTTGTGCGGCAAAAGTTCCTCGCCACAGCTTTTGCTGTTTGCATAGACGTCTGGCGGAGATCAGAGCTGCGCGAATCTCATGGATCACATCGAGAATTGCGCAACGCGGCCGGACGCGTCTGTTCAGTGGTTTCCTGTTCAGTGGTTTCCTGTTCAATGGTTTCAGGCCAGAGCCTGGCGAGTAGCCTGCGCCGATGATGACATCGCCGGTTTCAGCAGCAGAGATCCTTCCTAAAACATATATTGACAATACATCTTTTGAGGGCGATGCTTCTCGGCGTCCAAAGATCGTGAGCCGCAGAAATCGATGTACGCAGCGGTCTTCGGGAGACGACGTTCCGCGCGTTCGCGGGCGCGGTGCGGCGCCAGCGCCAGCCGATCGAGATCAAACCCATGGTAGGAGCCTGAACATGACCGATGCCACCAAGAATTCGACCGCCGACAGGGTTGACGTGCGCACTCTGATCCCGGCGCAGCGTCACGCAAAAATCTTCGAACTCGTCAACAAGCTGACACCCGGCAAGAGCTTCATTCTTGTCAACGATCACGATCCGAAGCCGCTTTATTATCAGCTCGAGGCGGAATATCCGAAACAGTTCTCCTGGACCTATGTCGAGCGCGGACCGGAGGTCTGGCAGGTGGAAATCGGCAAGCTCGCGAAGGCGGCCTAAGCGTTTCCTGCGAGGCCCGCGCCGGAATTCCATGCACCGGTGCGGGCCTTGAAAGGAGGTCTGCATGGTCGGCGTTTCACTCTCGCGATGGACGATGTCCTATTTCGCCACGGCGCTTGTAGCGTTGCTCGCGGCGGAAATATTGATGGCCGCGGGCTTCGGGTTTCCGGCCGTGGCAATCGCCTCGCCCGATACGCTGATCCTTGTTCATGTTGTCGCCATCGGCTGGCTCAGCCTTTTGATGTGCGGCGCGCTTCTTCAGTTTCTGCCGGTTCTTGTGGCGCAACCGCTCCATAGCAATACGCTCGCGGTCCCCGCGCTTGTTTCGCTGATCGCCGGCCTTGCGGCATTGGTTCTTGCGTTTCTGCAGCTTGGCGGGCGTATCGATCTTGGCGCTCCGTTCTTTACGATAGCCGCCACCCTGTTGAGCCTCGGTTTCGCGCTGGTGCTGTATAATCTCGTACGGACGATGATTTCATCCAAGACCGTGCCGCTGCCGGCGTGGTTCGTCGCGGCCGGTCTTGCGAGCGTCGTAGCGGCGGTGGCGCTGGGAGTGATTTTCTCTCTCGTGCTGGGAGGGGTGATCGAATCCCGGCCGTTCGTCGCGCTGGTGGGGGCGGGGCTTCCGATTCATGTGATCGCCGGCCTGGGCGGCTGGCTCACCTTTACGGCGGTCGGTGTGAGCTATCGGCTGCTTGCGATGTTCATGCTGGCGCCGGAGCTTGAGAGGGCGAGCACGAAAAGCGCGTTCTATCTGGGAACGGCGGCGCTCGCGATCGTGATCATCGGCGGCGTTGTCACGGTCCTCGTTGAAGGCAACCTGTCACTGACATTTCTTGCCGCGCTGGCCGTGGCACTTCCGGCATTCGCATTTTATGGCGTCGATATCGTTCATCTCTATCGTGCACGCAAGCGCCGCAATATCGAGCTCAACAGCCGCACGGCCGGGATTGCGCTCGGCTATCTTGGCGCTTCGGTTGCACTGATCGTGGTTCTGCTCGCGCTGGGACGCCTGGGCGATCACGTGGGCGCCGTGGTCTTTCTGGTCGCGTTCGGCTGGCTTACCGGACTTGGGCTCTCCCAACTCTACAAGATCGTGGCATTTCTGACCTGGCTGGAATGTTACGGGCCGGTGCTCGGCAAGATCCAGACGCCGCGTGTGCAGGACCTTGTGGTGGAGGCGCGCGCCATCAAGTGGTTCATTCTCTATTTCGCCTCGGTTGGAGTCGGCGCAATCGCGCTTCTGGCGGACGCGCCAACTGTCTTCCGGGTTGTCGCTGTTGCGATGGTCGTCGGGACCGCAGGCATTGCCGCGCAACTGATACGTACACGCCGTCTGGCGGATGTGAAGGCGGAGGCGCGTCTGCCGCAGGGCGTCCAGATTCCGCACCTTCTGCTGTCGTGCCACACCTAATTAAAAGGAGATCATGTGATGACCACATCGTTCGTTGAACTGGATGTCCGTCCGATCCTTCGTGATGGCGGAGAGCCGTTTGGGGAGATTATGGCCGCGATAACCAAGCTCCAGTCGGGGCAGGGGCTGAAATTGCTCGCAACCTTCAAGCCGACGCCGCTGTTCAGCGTTCTCGGCTCCAAGGGATTTAGCCACGAAGCACGCGAGATTGGCGGCGGGGATTGGGAAGTTCTTTTCCGACCGGGGGAGGGGGCGCCAAAGCAGGAGCAACCTGTGGTCGCAGCCGCGAAGGACACATCGGATTGGCCCGATCCCGTTCAACATCTCGACAATCGCGAACTTGATCCGCCGGAACCGATGGTGCGGATTCTTGCCGCCACCGAGGAATTGAAGAAGGGCGAGGTGCTGTCCGCTTTATTGTGCCGCGAGCCGATCTTCCTGCTCCCGGAACTCGCAAAGCGCGGTCATGCCTGGCGTGGCGGCTTCGAGGGTGACGGCAAGACCTACAAGATCCTGGTGCGAATCGGCGCGGCTGATATCGCCGCCAACTGAGCGCGCCATTTTCCCGACGGCTGCTTCACGGCAGCCGCGAGGTCTCACGCAAGAGGTGTGTGATGTTCATTCAGACGGAAGAAACGTCGGATTCCGAGCGGTTGAGGTTTCTCCCAGGCCGAGAGGTGCTGTCCGAGGGAACGCTCAATCTCAAGACGAAAGAGCAGGCGTCGTCGTCGCCGCTCGCCGAGCGGCTCTTCGCGGTCCCAGGGGTCGCCGGTGTGTTGCTCAACACCGATTCGATCATCGTGACGCGATCGGGCTCGGACTGGCAGCATCTCAAGCCTGCGATCCTCGGGGCGATCATGGAGCACTTCATGTCTGGTGCGCCGGTGATGCGGGCGTCGCCCGGCGCGCCGGCCCGCTCCGTCCCTTCGGGCGAGGAGGACGAGGCGGCAGCCACCGGGCAGATCCGCGAAGCATTGCGGCGGGTGATCGACCCGGAGCTTGGCTACAACATTGTCGATCTCGGCCTCGTTTATGATGTCACGATCGAGGATGGTGGCGTCACCGTGGTGACGATGACGACGACCACGCCGGGATGCCCGGCGACGAATTATCTGAAGACCGGCGCCGGCGAGGCGGCGAGTTCGGTCGACGGGGTCGAGTTTGTCGATGTCAGACTCACCTATGAGCCGCGCTGGACGCCGGACATGATGACGCCCGAAGCGAAGGCGCATCTGGGGATCGGGAGCCAATGGTGAGTGACGCCGCCGCGCCAGCGCGCCGCCCGGATGACAATGAGGCGGTGGCCAGGGAAATGCGCTTGCCCGAGATTCTGCTGGCAAGCCTGAGCGCCCTTGCCGCGGCAGGAGAAGTTGAGCAGGCCTGCCGTTTCGCTGGCCAGGCCTGCGTGATGCTGCGTGTCAGTGATCCTGCCGCGTCGCGCCGGTTCGACGTTCTTCTTCACCGGCTGACACGCAAGCTCAGCTGGTAACGGTTTCGCTGGTCGCTAGCGCCTCAGCCCGCGCGCCAGCGAGCGCAGCATGCCGACGAATGTGATTGTCCACGCTACCAGTGCGACATAGAAAAATACGCGCGGGAGTCCGGCCAGAAAGCCGAACTCCATGGCACGGTCCATTTGCCAGGTGCAAGCTGCATACATGCCGAGCGGAAACACCGCGCCCCAGTAAAGCGGATCGTATTCGAACGGAAATCTCTCATAGCCGTAGCGCCAGACGCCCAGCAAAAGCAGCATCGGTATCCACCATGTTCCGGTCGCCCAGTAGAACACCGTGAAGCCTTTCAGAAACGGCAACAGCGATGCCAGATATGGTGCATGCGGTGCGTTCAGGATGAGCAGGGAGCCCGCCAGCGTTGAAATCGCCATCGCGCCCATGTTGATCCAGTAGGGTGGCGCGAGATCGCCAGGCGAGAACAGAAAGAACGCATAGCGATAGAAGATCAGCGACATCATCCAGATGTACAGCATGCCGCCCCAAAGCCACATCGACAGGGCCATCAGGTTCAGCTCAAGCCGATAGGGCTGTCCTATGCGTGAAGCAAGCAATGCGCTGGATACGGAGATAGCCTGTGTCGCAACGACGGCGAGCAGCCAGCCGCCATTGATGCCCTTGTCGAGGGTCGGTTTACTGCGCTTCACTGTGAAGGCGGTGAAGATGGTATAGGTCAGGCCGACCCAGAGCAGGATAGCGAACATCCACAGTGTTACGCCCGCTGTGATGTTCTCGCGCAGCACCATGAACTGGCTGGCCAGGATGCCAGTGCCGGCAACGGTCGTGAAATAGCCCGGTCCGCTGAGATGAGCGACCATGTCGCTGAAGAAGCGGCGCGGATAGTGCCAGGCTCGCAAGCCGTAGAGCAGGCACAGGACGGCGTACTGCACGATGTTGAGATAGAACAGCGCAATCGCAATGTTCCGATGCTCCATCATGAAGGCGGCCAGAGACACGATGCCTGTGGCCATGACCAGCCCGAAATAGGCGGGCGACAAATCTTCAAGACTTAAGGCAAGGCCCCCTTTGCGAGGGTTGACGGTCATTGAATGATCTCCCGGCGTTCGGCGTGCGCCTCCGTACTCACCGTCGTCTCGTGATGAGCCCGCCATATTCTTTATACGGCAGGCGCATTGATGCAAATTTGCTCCGGCGCAAAGAACCGCAGACCGGCGCCAGTTAGGCTCAAGCGCCGATCGCGCGGCGATCTTGCAACATCATGGCCGGAGATATTGGACCGCCGATGAACAAGCCTGCTATCCCCCTGCATGTCCCCGGTCGTGGCCGCGTCTATGATTCGATCACCGAAACGATCGGCGATACGCCCTTGGTGCGACTCGATAAATTCGCCAGGGCGAAGGGCGTCGTCGCCAATCTGATCGCCAAGCTTGAATTCTTCAATCCTGTTGCCTCGGTGAAAGATCGCATCGGGGTCGCGATGATCGAGGCGCTGGAAGCGGCTGGCCGCATCACGCCGGGGAAGACCACGCTTATCGAGTCGACGTCCGGCAACACCGGCATTGCACTTGCCTTCGCGGCGGCCGCAAAGGGCTACGGGCTGATCCTGACCATGCCTGAGACCATGTCGGTGGAGCGCAGGAAGATGCTGATGTTCCTGGGCGCGCAATTGGTGCTGACCGAGGGCGCCAAGGGCATCAAGGGAGCGATCGCAAGGGCCGAGGAACTTGCTGCCACGCTGCCCGACGCAGTGATTGTGCAGCAGTTTGAGAATCCGGCCAATCCGGAAATCCATCGTGTCACCACGGCCGAGGAGATCTGGAATGATACCAACGGTGCCGTCGATATCTTCGTGGCTGGTGTCGGCACGGGCGGCACTATCACCGGCGTCGGGCAGGTGTTGAAGCGGCGCAAGCCGTCGGTGCAGGTCGTTGCCGTGGAGCCGGAGACCTCGGCGGTGCTGTCGGGAGGCGAGCCCGGGCCGCACAAGATTCAGGGCCTGGGCGCGGGGTTCAAGCCGAACGTCCTCGACACCACGATCTACGACGAGGTGATCAAGGTCTCGGATGAAAATGCGATCGCCAATGCGCGGCTTGTCGCGCGGATGGAAGGCGTGCCGGTCGGCATCTCGTCCGGCGCGGCGTTGCAGGCGGCAGTCGAGGTCGGCTCGCGGCCGGGCAACGCAGGCAAGAACCTCGTCGTGCTGCTGCCGTCGTTTGCCGAACGCTATCTATCGACGGCTCTGTTTGACGGGCTGGAGCCATCAAAGATCACTGATACAACGCAGCAGGGGCGGTAACCGGCGTACCCGGTTCGGGATAGAGATAATGTTGAGAGAGCCGCCTTCCCCGAAGGAAGCGTCTTCCGTCACGGTGATCGGCGCTGGTGTTGCGGGGAGCTGGCAGGCGCTGCTGTTTGCGTGTGCTGGCTACGACGTCACGCTGCTTGATCGTGACGATATCGGGATGACTTATGCAACGAGCCACTGGGCGGGAGGAATGCTGGCGCCATGGTGCGAAGGTGAGGTTTCCGAGCCGCTGATAACGCATCTCGGGACTCGCTCGCTCGAGCTCTGGCGCCAGCATCTTCCGGACACGTCGTTCAACGGCTCTCTTGTCGTTGCACAGCCGCGGGACCGTTCTGACTTTGAGCGCTTCGCACGGCTGACGACCGGCCATGCGCGCCTCGATGCGAATGACATCGGAGAGCTTGAGCCGGCGCTGGATGGACGGTTTCACGCGGGCCTGTTTTTTGCGGGGGAAGGCCACGTCGAACCGCGCGCCGTGTTGCCGCAACTGCACGCGAGGTTCGTCGCGGCAGGCGGCATCATCAAGTTTCAGTCGGAATGCGATCTGGACACGCTCGCTCTTGAAACCGACGGCATCGTGATCGATTGCCGCGGCCTTGCCGCCAGAGACAAGTTTTCAGATCTGCGTGGCGTCAAGGGCGAGATGGTTGTGGTCGAGGTGCAGGACTTCAAATTGTCGCGCCCGGTCCGCCTGCTTCATCCGCGCTGGCCGATTTATGTCATTCCGCGCGACAACAACTGCTTCATGATCGGCGCCACCAGCATTGAAAGCGAAGATACTGCCGTTAGCGTGCGCTCGACCATCGAATTGCTGACTGCGGCCTACGCCATTCATCCCGCCTTTCGGGATGCCTATGTGCTCGAGGTCGGCGCGGGACTTCGGCCGGCGTTCCCCGATCATTTGCCGCGCATCGTCGTCAGCAGAAAAAAGATATCGGTCAACGGACTCTATCGCCACGGCTTTCTGCTCGCGCCTTCTCTTGCCGAGATGACGCTCGCTTATGTTCAGCGCGGATTCATCCATAACGAGGTGATGCGGTCGTCCTTCGAGATGATGTCGTGAGCCGGAAGCAGCCCCTTCCGGGCCTGAAGACCAGCCCTTAGCTGTCTCACTCACGGGATGGAAGACCGAGCCGCTGCCAGAGATCATCCACGCGCGCGACGACAGCTTCGTCCATCTCGAGAACCCGACCCCATTCGCGATCCGTTTCAGGCGGCATTTTCGTGGTCGCGTCGATGCCGAGCTTGCCGCCGAGGCCCGGCTTCGGCGATGCAAAGTCGAGATAGTCGATCGGCGTATCGGTCAGCGTGACGAGATCACGAGACGGATCGGAGCGCGTGGCAACCGCCCACATCACATCCGACCAGTTGCGGACGTTGATGTCCGGGTCGACGAGAATCAGGAATTTCGTGTAGGTGAGTTGTGGCAGCATCGACCACAAGGCCAGCATCACCCGCCGCGCCTGTCCCGGATAGCGCTTCGAGATCGACGCGACGGCGATCCGGTACGAACATGCTTCGGGAGGCAGCCACAGATCCACAACCTCGGGAATCCGCTTCCTGAGCAGGGGCACGAGCAGTTCGTTGAAAACTTCTCCGATACGCGACGGCTCATCCGGCGGACGCCCGGTGAAGGTCGAAAAATAAATCGGCTTCCAGCGCATGGTGATGGCGGATACCCGCATCACGGGAAAGCTTTCGACGGCGTTATAATAGCCGGTGTGGTCGCCGAACGGCCCTTCGGGAGCTGTTTCGTCAGGGGAGACGGTGCCTTCGATAACGATCTCGGCTTCCGCAGGCACCATCAGCGGAACGCTGATGCAACGCGCAAGCGGCAGACGCGCGCCGCGGAGCAGGCCGGCGAAACGAAACTCCGAGAGCGTTTCCGGCAAGGGGAGTGCCGCCGTGAGCACGGTGGCCGGATCGGCGCCGATGGCGATCGCGACCGGCATATCAAGGCCGCGTGCCTTCCACAGATGATGATGGCGGGCGCCGCCGCGATGCGCGAGCCAGCGCAGGATCAGGCGGTTGCGGTCAAGCACCTGCATTCGGTAGATGCCGACGTTGACGTTGGCGTCCGTCTCGTCATCGGGTGGTCTGGTGACGACCATCGGCCATGTGACGAGCGGAGCCGGTTCGCGGGGCCAGCAGATCTGGATGGGCAGCCGGGTGAGGTCGATCGAATCCTCTCGCCATACGATGTCATGGACGGGTGGTGCCTCGACGTGCCTGGGGCGCATCGCCAGGACACCACGCGCGAGCGGCAGTTTCGCCATCGCGTCTGCGAGGCTGTGCGGAGGCTCCGGCTCGCTCAGCTCCGCGAGTGCCTGGCCGAGGTCCGGCAAATGCCCGGCGTCGACGCCGAGCCCCCAGGCCACGCGCTCGCGCGTACCGAACAGGTTGACGAGAACAGGCATCTCGGAGGCCGCACCGTCGGCCTTGACGGGTGATTCAAACAGCAGCGCCGGACCGTTGTCTTGAAGAACGCGCCTGTGAATCTCGGTCATCTCGTGGACGACCGAAACCGGCTCGCGAATGCGGACAAGTTGGTCTTTGTTCTCGAGGTAGGAGAGAAAGCTGCGCAGGTTTTTGAAAAGTGGCTGATCGCGGCGCAACAGAGGCGTGGTCTCCAGGTCAGGTTCATGAAAGCGGTCTGCATCTTTCCTGAGCCAGAAGGCCAGGCCATGCATTGTCCTGGAACAAGGAAACGCGCGCGGGGCCGATGATATGGTCGTGTCAGGAGAAACTCTGATGCCGGCGTTTGGCCCGTTTATTTCGAGAGTGCCGCCGGTGTTGGCCGTTGTCGGACAATACCTGCCGCTTCTGCCGCTGCAGCCGGTGCTCGGCGCGTGCCTGCACGGGATCCAGAGGCGGCATCCGCAAATCTTCGATCGGCTTGGCTCTCACGCCACCAAACGATTTGGGCTTGATCCGACAGACCTGCCCTTCGTCTTCGTGCTCGAGCCTGCGCGCATGAATCCGAAAATCGTTGCCGTCAGGTCCATGCCGCAACAGATCGACGTCAAGGTGACGGGAACCATCGCGGCACTGATTGGTCTCGTGGATGGCTCCTGCGATGGCGATGCGCTGTTTTTTTCCAGGGACATCCATGTCGAGGGCGACATGGAGGCGGCGGTCGCGTTGCGCAATGCCGTCGACGAGGCCGGGATCGACATTGTCGCCGAATCCATCGCCTGGCTGGGACCGCTGTCGCCCATTGCTGCACAGCTTCTGCGAGCGGTTATCGGCAGCCCCCCCGGCCAGCAACAAAGCGGGCTGGCACCAGAGGGTCGACAATGGAATTGATCTGTCCTGCCGGGACGCCTGCTGCGCTCAGGGCTGCTGTCGATGCGGGTGCGGATGCGGTGTATTGCGGCTTCCGCGATGAGACTAACGCCCGCAATTTCCCCGGCCTGAATTTCAGCGCCGAAGAAATGAGGGCCGGAATTGCTTACGCCCACAAACGTGGCGTCAGGGTTCTTGTTGCCATCAACACATTTGCGCGAGCAGGATCGCTCGAGGTGTGGGAACGAGCGGTGGATCGGGCCACGGAAGCCGGGGCGGATGCGCTGATTATCGCCGATATCGGCGTCCTCGATTACGCAGCCCGGCGTCATCCGGATCAGCGCCTGCATCTGTCGGTCCAGGCGGCGGCGGCCAATCCGGACGCGATTGATTATTATGTGAAGGCGTTTGGCGTGCGCCGGGTTGTTCTGCCGCGCGTGCTCAGTGTGCCCGAGATCGCGGCGATCACGCAGGAAGTCGATTGCGAGACGGAAGTTTTTGTCTTTGGCGGTCTTTGCGTGATGGAGGAGGGGCGCTGCTCGCTCTCCTCCTACGCCACGGGAAAATCGCCGAATATGAATGGCGTCTGCTCACCCGCGAGCCATGTTCATTATCGCGAGCAGGATGGAGAACTCGTCTCCCGTCTCGGCGCATTCACGGTCAACAAATTTTCCGCGGGAGAGCCTGCCGGGTACCCGACCCTTTGCAAGGGCCGCTTTCAGACGGAGCATGGCGCCGGTTATCTTTTCGAGGATCCAGTCAGCCTCGACGCCACCTCCATGCTGCCGGAATTGCGAAAGGCCGGTGTGGCAGCACTCAAGATCGAAGGTCGGCAACGTGGCCGTGCCTACATCGAGCGCGTGGTCCGCAGCTTCCGCCAAACCCTCGCGGGACTGGAGAGCGATTCTGCAGCCCCGGCGGGCGATCTTGTTGCGCTTACCGAAGGTCAGTCAACAACGGCAGGCGCCTATCGCAAGAGCTGGCGATGACATCGTTCCGGTCTGCCGCTGACGGCGCATGAAAAAAGAGGTTGCGTTGATGCAATTGACCCTTGGGCCTGTGCTCTACAACTGGAATCCCGAGCTGTGGCGGGACTTCTATTTCCGCGTCGCCGAGGAGGCCCCTGTGGATGTGGTCGTCATCGGCGAAATCGTCTGTTCGAAACGCTCGCCGTTCTTCGCTGAGCATATGCCCGCGGTGATCGATCGGCTTGTGGCCTGCGGCAAGCAGGTTGTTCTTGGGTCTCTCATTCTCGCGTCGCTGAAGCGGGAGCGTCAGCAGATGGCGGAGCTGGCGGCGAACACCGATTTTATGGTCGAGGCCAACGACCTCACTTGTCTTGGGGCGCTTGCGGATCGCCCCCACGCGATCGGACCGTTCGTCAACGTCTACAACGAGGCGACGGCACGCTATTTTGCGCGCCGTGGCGCCCGGCGGATGTGCCTGCCGCCGGAACTGCCGATGGATTCGATCCGGGCCATCGCGACGGATCTGCCTGATGTCACAACGGAAGTCTTCGCCTTCGGCCGCGTGCCACTTGCGATTTCAGCGCGCTGTTACCATGCCCGGCTTCACAAGCTGTCGAAGGACAATTGCCGCTTCGTTTGCGAGAAAGACCCTGACGGATTGGCCGTCGCCACGCTCGACGGCGAGCCGTTCCTTGCCATGAACGGCGTGCAGACCATGTCCCATGCCTGCGCCAATCTGCTCGGAGAGGTGGATGATCTCGCGCGCGCCGGTGTCGGGGCGCTCCGCCTGTCGCCGCAGCAATGCGACATGGTTGCGGTGGCCCGGGTTTTCCGGGACGTGATCGACAGCACCCTGCGCCATCACGACGGCATGGATGAGCTGTCGCGTATCTATCCCGATGTGCCATTTGCAAATGGCTTTGTGCACGGACAGCCGGGCGCGGTGTTGGTTGCCAATCAGGCAGGCGCGGAGCCGGGTGTCCGCGCTCCGCAACTGCGCGACGCCGTACAGTGAGGCGCAACGATATGGCACGATTTAAAAAGGAGGCGGTTATGGTTGAGAAAGGCCGTACCTGTGAAGCGCTGGATTTGATAGGGCGGTTGCAGACTGTGCTGACGCGCATGGATCTCGACTGCAACTGCCGTGAGATTTTGAGCGATGCGCTGGAGCGATTCTCGAATCTTGAATCGCAGCGTTTGTCGAGGCGGTCGCTGCTTCGCGCGCGCGATCACAAGGATCGCATCGACGCCATTCTCATGCTTCTCTCCGAACTCGACCAGCTGACGGAGAACGAGAAGGACCGTACGGTTTTCGTGGAAATGGCGCTCCTGTTTGATGAGATCGGCCGATCGGCGGAGGCCGGCGCCGCGGCCTTGCGCGATATTGAGCCGCCGACCCTGAATTGTCCGAGCAATGACCCGCCGCGTCCGGTCAGCTTGCTTAAACGATAGCTGCCGGCGGCGAGCCATCGGCGGTCAGCGCATGGCATGATCGATTGAGGGAAGCAGGCGCAGCCGGGTAGTCAGTATAACGCGGCAGGCATTCTTCGCCCTGTTGATGATCAAGGCCGGATTGCATCCGGATGGGGCGGGAAGGGGAGGCGTGAGCTCTCTCCGAATAGAAAGACAATGCTTCTGGCGTGGTGGTTCAGAAGTTTGCGATGGAAGGCGCTGTCCGACAAAGCGAGCTTCGGATACGGGACACTAGAGGGCAAGCCATCCAACCGCATCGCCCGGCTTGATATCCCGGCGATGGGGGCCGAGCACGACAAGACCTTCAGCCTTGCTGAGAAGGACAAGTTTTCCGGAGTTGGCTTTTGGCAGCAAATTCACAATCGGCGCGCCATCGGCATTGTATCCGGTGAGAAGTGCGGGCAGATAAGTTGACTGTCCGGGCTGCGATATCCAGGTGAAATCCGCGATTGCGGGACGGGCGGGCTCCATCGGCTGCTGCAGCCCGGCCCATGCCCGCAGCAAGCCTTCGACCACGACACGAAACGTGGTGAAGACAGCACCGGGATTGCCCGGAAGCCCGATATAGGCGGCCTCGCCGATCTGGCCGAGCGTAAGCGGCTTTCCGGGTTTGATCGCGACCCCGGCGACCACGATTGTCCCGCCGCTCCGGCGAACGACATCCGCCATGTGATCTTCATCGCCGACGGACACGCCGCCTGTGGTGATCACCACGTCGGCCTGGGCCGCGGCATCGCGCATGCGGATGCGCAATGCCTCCGGATCATCATGGCAGGCTCCGAGATCGATAAGCTCGATCCAGGCCTTGTCCAGCAGGCCGCGCAGAACGTAGCGGTTGGAATTGTAGATTTCGCCAAGCGCGATGGCTTCGCCGGGCTGGCGCAATTCGGATCCGGTTGAGAAAGTGGCGACCCGGAGTTTTCTGAACACCTCGACGCGCGCGATACCTGCCGATGCCACGACCCCCATGGCGCGCGGGCTCATCAGGCTGCCGCGCTCCACCAATGTGTTGCCGGCCTGGATATCTTCGCCGTGAAGCCTGATATTTTCGCCGCGGTGCGGATGGCGGGAAAGGATGATGCTGCCGTCGTCGCGTTTGATATCTTCCTGAGCGACCACGGCATTCGCGCCAGGCGGAATTCGTGCTCCGGTCAGAATCCGGACCGCAGTGCCGGCCTTTAGCGTAATCTCTTCAATCGTTCGGCTGGCCGCGATCCGCCCGGTCACTTTCAGCCGTGGTGACGGGGAGCCGCTGATGTCCTCAACATTGACGGCGTAGCCGTCCATCGCGCTGTGATCGAAGCGCGGAAGCGGTGTCGAGGCAGTTAGAGACTGTGCGAGCACCCGCCCGGAGGCGTCCTGCAAGTCCACCGTCTCCACTGTTACCGGAAGCCTCAGCCTCATTCCTTTCTGGATCGCGAGATCCACCGGAATCAGCGTGCCGTGCTTACGATCCGCAGGTGCCGGCTGGGAACGGCTTTGGCCACGCCGTGGAGCCGACAGGGCCTCCATCTCCGGCGATTTGTGGGGTCGCGTCATCCATACGCTCCATCCAGCCCCCCGGGAGCAGGATCCGACCCTGCGAAAGGCTATCGCGAGGCAGCATTCAGCAAATCCGCGCCCTCTGCCTTGCGTTAACGCAATCTCGCCGTGCGTCTGGCGTTTATTGCGGTGCAGGAGGGAAATCTGCGTTTCAAGAGGCCGGATCGTCGATCAGCCGCTGGGGGCGCGCGAAGAGAACCAACTGGTCCTTGTCGTCGATGACGATTTCGCGTCCGCGAATCCGCACACCGTGGTCTGTCAGGTGCGCAAGATTGCGCGACAGGTTTTCCCGTGTGGTGCCGATATGCGATGCCAGCGTGCTGCGGTCGAAGGGAATGACGACGTTTCCCTGCCGGGCATCTTTCTGGGCTTCAACCAGTATCCAGTTGGCGAGGCGTTCGACACTTGACCTTGCCATGTATCCCTTGAGCTTCTTGACCGATCCGCGATACGCGCGCGCAAGCTCTTTCGCGATCACGCGCGCGAACACGATATCCTGATCGAAAACCTCGCGAACCCGCCTGGCCGGAATCAGCAGGACGCGTGATTCGAGCAGCGTTCGTGCCGAACTCAGATAGGGCCGGTTGCTGATGATGGCTGCAGGGATGAATGTGGAGACCGGATTGATCAGCGAGATGCCCCATTCTCCGCCATCCTGCTCGGTATAGATTTCGGCAAGGCCATCGATCAGCACATGAAGGAAGTCGGCCTGGGTGCTTTCATGGATCAAGACGACGCCTGCCGGAAATTTCTGCAGGAATGCTGCGTCCAGCAGTTGGTCGATGCTCTCCGGGCTCATTACCGAAAACAGCGGGAGTTTTCGGAGCTCTTCGATTTCATGAGGACGCAATGTCCGCGCTCCCGTTTCGTCATGATCGATGGATGATGTGTGATGTTTATCACATTCCAGTACAGCAAGCGTCACTTCTTCATGAGTACAAGGTCAAGCTGGACTGCCTATTTTTATATAAGTCAGGGCCTGTGATGTTGGCTTGATCCAACGCAATTCAATTTCAGGGGCCGGAAAGCAATCTCCGATCGCAACTGATTTGGAGATGCTCCGTGGATAAGCCCGATCAAGGTAGCGCCACGCGAGGGCGGGCGCTCTGGCTTTCGACGATCTCGTTTACGGTCTGCTTCGCGGTCTGGACGATCTTCTCCATCATCGGCATCAGCATCAAGCAGGAGCTTGGTCTCAATGAGACCGAGTTCGGCCTGCTGGTCGGTTTGCCGATCCTCAGCGGGTCGCTGATCCGCCTCGTCCTCGGAGCGTGGACCGATCAGTATGGCGGGCGCCGCGTCAACACCATCGTGATGCTGGCCGGCGCGGCTGCGACTTATTTTCTCACCTGGGCGCACACCTACCCGCAATTCCTGGTTGCCGCGTTCTTCGTTGGCATCGCGGGCGGTTCCTTTGCGGTCGGCGTCGCCTATGTCTCTCGATTCTATCCGGCGGGTAAGCAGGGCACCGCGCTCGGCATCTTCGGCGCGGGCAACGTTGGCTCCGCCGTCACCAAGCTGCTCGCCCCGTTCGTCATGGTCGCATTTGGCTGGCAGGCGGTCGCCCAGGTCTGGGCGGCGGCCCTCGCGGTGATGGCGGTCATCTTCTGGGTCTTCTCGGAGGAAGATCCGGTGATGCGCGAGCGGCGCGCACGCGGCGAGAAGCCGAAGAGCATGTGGCTCGAATTCGCCCCGCTCAAGAACATCCAGGTCTGGCGCTTCTCGCTCTATTACTTCTTCGTGTTCGGCGCGTTCGTGGCGCTTGCACTGTGGCTGCCGCAATATCTCATCAACGTCTACGGCGTCGATCTCAAGGCCGCGGGCATGATCGCGGCGATGTTTTCCATCCCGGCGTCGATCTTCCGGGCCTATGGCGGGCATCTTGCCGATCGCTATGGCGCGCGGCGGGTGATGTACTGGTCTCTCCTGGTCGGCGTCGCCTGTACGTTCATCCTGTCCTATCCGCCGACGGATTATGTGGTGCGGACAGTGACCGGCTCGGTCGGCTTCCACCTTGAAATGGGTGTGGTGCCGTTCACCGTGACGGTGTTCGTGCTCGGCTTCTTCATGGCGCTGGGCAAGGCGGCGGTGTTCCGGCACATCCCGGTTTACTACCCCAACAATGTCGGCGTGGTCGGCGGCCTTGTCGGCATGATCGGCGGCCTCGGTGGTTTCGTATTGCCGATTGCCTTCGGCGCGCTGAACGACCTGACCGGACTGTGGACCAGTTGCTTCATGCTGCTGTTCCTCATCGTCACCGTCTCGCTGCTCTGGATGCATCTGGCCGTGCGGCAGATGGAGCGCGGTGTCGCCAGCGAAGCGCTGAAGAAGCTGCCGCAATTCCCCGAAATGGAGGAGATCCACAAGCCCGAGCACATCGGCGCGCTGGCGGGCGTCGTGCTCACCGACTGGCGGCCGGAGGATCGCGAGTTCTGGGAGACCAAGGGGCGCGCCATCGCGCGGCGCAATCTGTGGATTTCGATCCCGTCGCTGCTGCTGTCGTTCGCGATCTGGCAGGTTTGGTCGGTGGTGGTGGCGAAGCTGCCCTCGGTTGGCTTCAACTTCACGACGGCCGAATTGTTCTGGCTGGCCGCACTGCCCGGCATCTCCGGCGCAATTCTGCGCGTATTCTACTCGTTCATGGTGCCGATCTTCGGCGGACGGTTGTGGACGACGCTCGCCACATGGTCATTGATGATCCCGGCGGTCGGCATCGGCTATGCGGTGCAGTCGCCATCGACGCCCTACGTTGTGTTCCTCGCCCTGGCGCTGTTGTGCGGCTTCGGCGGCGGCAACTTTGCGTCCTCAATGGCCAACATCTCCTTCTTCTTCCCGCGTTCGGAGAAAGGCAACGCGCTGGCGCTGAATGCCGGTCTCGGCAATCTCGGCGTCAGCGTCGTGCAGTTCGTGGTGCCGCTCGTCATCACCGCCGGCGTACTCGGCTGGTTCGGCGGCGATCCGGTGATGGTGACGGACGGCCCGCGTCAGGTGCCGCTGTGGCTGCAGAACGCCGGCTTCGTCTGGGTGCCGTTCATCGCCGCCAGTGCCTTCGCGGCGTGGTTTGGCATGAACGATATCGCCTCTGCCAAGGCCTCGTTTGCCGATCAGGCGGTGATCTTCCAGCGCAAGCACAACTGGGTGATGTGCTGGCTCTACACCGGAACGTTCGGCTCGTTCATCGGTTACTCGGCGGGCTTCCCGCTGCTGGCGAAGATTCTGTTTCCGCACGTCAACGTGCTGCCGTTCGTCTTCCTGGGGCCGTTGGTCGGCGCGTTGTCGCGCTCGGCGACCGGCTGGATCGCCGACAAATGGGGTGGCGGCCGTGTCACGCTGTGGGTGTTCGTTCTGATGATGGCTGGTGTCCTCGGCATTCTTTATTTTACCGGCATCAAGGAACAGCCCGGCGCGTTCTGGGGATTCTTCACGATGTTCCTTGTGATGTTCTTCGCCACCGGCGTCGGCAACGCATCCACCTTCCAGATGATTCCGAACATCATGCGCAAGGAGATGGACCGTCTGATGCCGGATGCCGACATGGCCACGCGCACACGCCAGGCAGAGAAGGAATCTGCCGCGATCACCGGCTTTACGTCCGCGATTGCCGCGTTTGGCGCATTCTTCATCCCGAAATCGTTCGGCACCTCCATCGATCTCACCGGCGGCGTCGAGGCGGCACTGTGGGGATTCTTCATCTTCTACGTCACCTGCGTAGTGATCACCTGGGCTGTCTACACCCGCAAGGGCGGCCTGCTTCATGACATCGAGCGGCGTGGTGCAACGGCGGTTGCCCAGCCCGCCCAGTAAGGAGAGGCCGATGAGCCATTTTCTCGACAGGCTTTCATTCTTCACGAAAACCCGAACCGAGTTTGCCGGTGGTCATGGCATCACCACGACGGAGGACAGGTCGTGGGAGGATGGCTACCGCAAGCGCTGGCAGCACGACAAGATCGTGCGTTCCACGCATGGCGTGAACTGCACCGGCTCGTGCTCCTGGAAGGTTTACGTCAAGGGCGGCATCGTCACCTGGGAAACCCAGCAGACCGACTATCCGCGCACGCGGCCCGATCTGCCGAACCACGAGCCGCGTGGTTGTCCGCGCGGCGCGAGCTATAGCTGGTACCTGTATTCCGGCAATCGCGTGAAGTATCCGCTGGTGCGCTCACGGCTGCTCAAGCTGTGGCGCGAAGCACGGGCCACGCTGATGCCGGTCGCGGCATGGAAGTCGATCGTCGAGAATCCGGAAAAGCGAGCCGCCTACACCAAGCGGCGTGGCCTCGGCGGTTTTATCCGCACCAGTTGGGATGAGGTCAACGAGATCATCGGCGCGGCGAATGCCTACACGGTGAAGGCTCATGGTCCCGACCGGGTGTTCGGCTTCTCGCCGATTCCGGCGATGTCGATGGTCAGCTATGCCTCGGGTGCACGGTATTTGTCGCTGCTTGGCGGCGTCTCTTTATCTTTCTACGACTGGTACTGTGATCTGCCGCCAGCGTCGCCGCAGACCTGGGGCGAGCAGACCGACGTGCCGGAAAGCGCCGACTGGTACAACGCCGGCTTCCTGATCCTCTGGGGCTCCAACGTGCCACAGACACGCACGCCGGACGCCCATTTCTACACCGAGGCGCGCTACAAGGGCGCCAAGAGCGTGGTGATCTGCCCGGATTATTCCGAGGCGTCGAAATTCGCCGACATGTGGATGTCGCCGAAGCAGGGCACCGATTCCGCAGTGGCGATGGCGATGGGCCACGTCATCCTGCGTGAGTTCCACATCGACAAGAAGACGGCCTACTTCGACGATTACATGCGCCGCTACAGCGACATGCCGATGCTGGTGCGTCTGGTGAAGCAGGGGGATCATTACATTCCGGATCGCTTCGTGCGTGCGTCGGATTTCGTCGATGGCCTCAACGAGGCCAGTCATCCGGAGTGGAAGACAGTCGCCTATGATGAAGTCAGCGGCGGGATTGTCGCGCCGAACGGCTCGGTTGGCTTCCGCTGGGGCGGAAAGGGCAACTGGAATCTCGAGGAGAGGGCGGCGGGCGGCCGTGATACGCGCCTGCGGATGTCGCTGATGGAGATTCAGGACGACGTCGCCAAGGTTGGATTCCCGTATTTCGGCAACCGCGAGCATGATCATTTCCGCGGCACCGATCATCCCGGCGTTCTGATCCGCAACATTCCGGTGAAGACGCTGCAGCTTGCCGATGGCGAGACGCTTGTGGCGTCGGTGTTCGATCTGTTCGTGGCGAATTACGGCATCGATCGGGGGCTTGGCGGCGAGAACATCGCCAAGGGGTACGACGAGATCGAGCCCTATACGCCGGCCTGGGCAGAGCAGATCAGCGGCGTGCCGCGCGAGCAAATCATCACGGTGGCGCGCGAGTTTGCGCGCAATGCCGAGAAGACCAACGGCCGCTCGATGGTGATTGTCGGCGCCGGTCTCAATCACTGGTACCACATGGATATGAACTACCGCGGCATCATCAACATGCTGGTGATGTGCGGTTGCGTCGGCCAGTCCGGCGGCGGCTGGTCGCACTATGTCGGTCAGGAGAAGCTGCGGCCGCAAACCGGCTGGATCCCGCTCACCTTTGCTCTCGACTGGGTTCGCCCGCCGCGGCAGATGAATGCAACCTCGGCGTTCTACGCGCACACCGACCAGTGGCGTTACGAAACGCTTGACGTCAAGGATGTGTTGTCGCCGACTGCGCCGAAGGGACTGTGGGATGGTGCGCTGATCGACTATAACGTGCGCGCCGAGCGCATGGGCTGGTTGCCGTCGGCGCCGCAGCTTGAGGCCAACCCCCTGAACATCGCGCAGCAGGCGGCGGCGTCAGGCATGGAGGCCAAGGACTATGTTGCCAAGGCGCTGAAGTCCGGCGAACTGAAGATGTCGTGCGAGGACCCCGACAATCCGAAGAACTGGCCACGCAACTTGTTTGTCTGGCGTTCCAATTTGCTCGGCGCATCGGGCAAGGGCCACGAATATTTCCTCAAGCACTTGCTTGGCACCACCCACGGCGTGATCGGCAAGGACCTTGGCGATGTCGGCGGCCGCAAGCCGTCCGAGGTGGCCTGGCATGAGGAGGCTCCGGAAGGAAAGCTCGATCTTCTCGTCACGCTCGATTTCCGCATGTCGACCACCTGCATGTACTCGGACATCGTGCTGCCGACTGCGACCTGGTACGAGAAGAACGATCTCAACACCTCCGACATGCATCCCTTCATTCACCCGCTGACCGCCGCAGTCGATCCGGTATGGGAGTCGCGCAGCGACTGGGAAATCTACAAGGGCATCGCGAAGTCGTTCTCGAAGGTTGCGCCTGAAGTGCTCGGCGTCGAGAAGGACGTGGTGCTTACGGCGATCATGCACGACTCGCCGGGTGAGATCGCGCAGCCGCTGGACGTCAAGGATTGGAAGCAGGGCGAGATCGATCCGATCCCGGGCAAGACCATGCCGGGGGTCGCCGTGGTCGAACGCGACTATCCGAATCTCTACAAGCAGTTCACCTCGCTTGGCCCGCTGATGAGCAAGCTCGGCAATGGCGGCAAGGGGATGAGCTGGAATACCGAGCACGAGGTCGAACTGCTCAAGCGTCTTAACGGCGTCGTCACCGAGGAGGGGCTGAGCCAGGGGCAGCCGCGTATCGAGACCGATATCGATGCCTGCGAGGTGCTGCTCTCGCTTGCGCCGGAGACCAATGGCGAGGTCGCGGTGAAGGCGTGGAACTCGCTCGGTACTTTCACCGGCCGCGACCATGCCCATCTCGCGATCCCGAAGGAGGACGAGAAGATTCGCTTCCGCGACGTGGTCGCGCAGCCGCGCAAGATCATCTCCTCGCCGATCTGGTCGGGGCTGGAGTCGGAAAGCGTCTGTTACAACGCCGGCTATACCAACGTTCACGAGTTGATCCCCTGGCGGACGCTGACCGGCCGTCAGCAACTCTATCAGGACCATCTGTGGATGCGGGCGTTTGGCGAGGGATTCTGCGTCTATCGGCCGCCGATCGACACAAGGTCGGTAAGGCCGGTGATCGACCGCAAGCCCAACGGCAACAAATCGGTCGTGCTGAACTTCCTGACGCCGCACCAGAAGTGGGGCATCCACTCGACCTATACCGACAATCTTCTGATGCTCACGCTGTCACGCGGCGGGCCGATCGTGTGGATGAGCGAGACCGATGCGAAGAATGCCGGTATTGTCGATAACGACTGGATCGAGGTGTTCAATATCAACGGCGCGCTTGTCGCGCGTGCGGTGGTGTCACAGCGCGTCCGCCAGGGCATGTGCATGATGTATCATGCGCAGGAGAAGATCGTGAACATGCCGGGCTCCGAGCAGACCGGCCACCGTGGCGGCATCCATAATTCGGTAACCCGCATCGTGCTCAAGCCGACCCACATGATCGGCGGCTATGCGCAGCAGGCCTATGGTTTCAACTACTACGGCACCGTCGGCTCCAACCGCGACGAATTCGTGATCGTCCGCAAGATGACAAAGGTGGAGTGGCTGGACGAGCCGGTCGCTACATCGGGCACAAGCCTGGAGGCTGCAGAATGAAAATCCGTTCCCAGATTGCCATGGTGCTCAATCTCGACAAGTGCATCGGGTGCCACACCTGCAGCGTAACCTGCAAGAATGTCTGGACCAGCCGCGAAGGCATGGAATACGCCTGGTTCAACAATGTCGAAACCAAACCCGGCATCGGCTATCCGAAGGACTGGGAAAACCAGAAGCGCTGGAAGGGTGGCTGGGTGCGCCGGCGCGACGGCTCGATCGCACCGCGGATCGGCGGCAAATGGCGGGTGCTGGCGAACATTTTCGCCAACCCCGATCTGCCGGAAATCGACGACTACTACGAGCCTTTCACCTACGATTACGAGCATCTGCAGACCGCGCCGGACATGAAGGCGATGCCGACCGCGCGGCCGCGCTCGCTCATATCCGGCGAGCGGATGGAGAAAATCCAGTGGGGGCCGAACTGGGAGGAAATCCTGGGCGGCGAATTCGCCAAGCGCTCGAAGGATTACAATTTCGACGGCGTGCAGAAGGACATCTACGGCCAGTTCGAAAACACCTTCATGATGTATCTGCCGCGATTGTGCGAGCACTGCCTCAATCCGGCCTGTGTCGCGGCGTGCCCTTCGGGTGCGATCTACAAGCGCGAGGAGGACGGCATCGTCCTGATCGATCAGGACAAGTGTCGCGGCTGGCGCATGTGCGTCTCCGGCTGCCCCTATAAGAAGATCTATTACAACTGGTCGTCGGGTAAATCCGAGAAATGCATCTTCTGCTATCCGCGCATCGAGGCGGGACAGCCGACGGTGTGCTCGGAGACCTGTGTCGGCCGCATCCGCTATCTCGGCGTCGTGCTCTACGACGCCGACCGCATCGCGGAGGCTGCCAGCAAGCCGGACGAGCGCGACCTCTATCAGGCGCAGCTTGATGTGTTCCTCGATCCGCATGATCCGTCGGTGATCGCTGAAGCCGAGCGTCAGGGCATTCCGCACGCATGGCTGGAGGCCGCCAAGGCATCGCCGATCTGGAAGATGGCGATGGAATGGAAGGTCGCGTTCCCGCTGCATCCGGAATACCGCACATTGCCGATGGTCTGGTACGTGCCGCCGCTGTCGCCGATCACCTCGGCGTCGGCAGCAGGCAAGATCGGCCTTGATGGTGAAATGCCGGATGTCCGCTCGCTGCGGATTCCGATGCGGTATCTTGCCAACCTGTTGACCGCGGGCAACGAGGAGCCGGTGGCGCTCGCCCTCGAACGCATGCTGGCGATGCGCGCCTACATGCGCGCCAAGACGGTGGATGGCGTGATCGATGAGGCGATCGCCAGCCGCGTCGGCCTCAGGGGCGCGCAGATCGACGAGATGTACAAGATCATGGCGCTCGCCAATTACGAGGACCGCTTCGTGATCCCGACCGCGCACCGCGAACTCGGCGTCGACGCCCTCGACATGCGCGGCTCGTGCGGCTTCTCGTTCGGCAACGGCTGTGGCGGCGGCGAAACCGAGGTCAACCTGTTCGGCTCGCCCCACAAGCCCAAGACTCCGATGGAGGTGGTATGATGAGGACGTTCAAGGTGTTGTCCGCGCTTCTGACCTATCCCTCAAGCGAACTCATCGCCGCCGCACCGCTGTTTGGCGCTGCGCTCGATGAGGAACGGCTGGTGCCGCTCGCCGCGCGCGAGAAGCTCGACGCGCTGATCGATGAACTTGCGACCGGCGATCTCTACGATCTGCAGGAACGCTATGGTCTCTTGTTCGACCGCAGCCGCTCGCTGGCGCTGCATCTGTTTGAACACGTCCATGGTGAAAGCCGCGATCGCGGCCAGGCCATGGTTGATCTGAAGACGCTGTATGAGAACGCCGGCTTCTTCATCGCGGCGAATGACCTGCCGGATTTCGTTCCGCTGTTCCTCGAATTTCTCTCGACCCAGCCGATTGCAACGGCGCGTGAATTGCTGGGACAACCCGCGCACATTCTTGCCGCCATTGCCGAGCGCCTGGAGCGGCGCGAGTCGAGCTACAAGGCTGTGTTCGATGCGCTGGTTGCAATTGCCGAGCAACAACCCGAGCGCGAGGCGGTCGAGGAACTCCTGAAGGGGCCGGATCCCGATCCGATGGACTTCGCAGCACTCGATGCCGCGTGGGAAGAAGAAGAGGTCAATTTCGGACCAGCCGCGCAGAGCGCTTCGTCATGCGGCCGCGATGGTTTGCAGTCGCGGCTGCGCCATGCCTCGCGCGCCATCAAATCACCGGCAGTCTGAGCAGGAGGGACAGATGTACACGACGCTCAATTTCATCGCCTTCGGCTTGTATCCGTATCTGTGCGCCATCGTCTGCCTGTTCGGCAGCCTGGTCCGTTTCGACCGCGAGCAATACACCTGGCGCAGCGGCTCAAGCCAGTTGCTGCGCCGCCGCCAGTTGATGTGGGGCTCCAACCTGTTCCACGTCGGAATTCTGGTGATCTTCGCAGGTCACTTCTTCGGTCTGCTGACGCCGATCTGGGTGTTCGACATGATCGGTATCTCGCACACCTTCAAGCAGATACTGGCGATGGCTGTCGGCGGCATTGCCGGTCTGATGTGTCTCGTCGGCATTTCGCTTCTGACCCATCGCCGGCTGTTCGACCCGCGAATCCGCGCCAACTCCTCGTTCGGTGACACCGCGATCCTGCTGATCCTGTTCGCGCAGCTTCTGCTCGGCCTCGCCACCATTCCGGTGTCGGCTGGCCATCTCGATGGTCATGAGATGGTGAAGTTCATGAACTGGGCGCAGGCCATCGTCACGCTGCAGCCGAGTGCGGCGTACTTTGTCCTCGACGTAAACCCGATCTTCAAGGCGCATCTGATGCTGGGCATGACGATCTTTCTCGTCTTTCCGTTCACCCGTCTCGTGCACATCTGGAGCGCGCCAATCTGGTATCTTGGCCGCCGCGGCTATCAGGTTGTGCGCAGCCGCCCGGGCAGCACTCCGACGCCGGTTGCGGCAGCCCGGATGCCTGCTCCGCCGCCGATCCAGCCTGCGGAGTAAGGGGTCATGGATTGTTCGGTCTCGAATGCTTTGCCGAAGCCAAAGGCCATCAGCGTCAATGGCGTGAGAATTTCCCGCGAAGCCATCGCGCAGGAGGTGCAGAACCATCCGGCCGACAAGCCGATCCATGCCTGGCAGGCGGCGGCGCGCGCGCTCGTGGTGCGGGAATTGTTGTTGCAGGAAGCAGCAAGGCTCGGCATTGAAACAGAGGCGCTGTGCGACCCGGACGGGCGGCGGGAAACCGCCGAGGAAGCCGCGATGCGGGCGCTGGTCGAGCGCGAGGTCAAGACCCCGGAACCGGATGAGGCGGCCTGCCGCCGCTTTTACGAACAGAACATTTCGCGTTTCCGGCTCGGCGATCTTTATGAAGTCGCCCATATCCTGATCGCCGCGCCGCGTGACGATCAGGCGGCGCGAGTATCGGCTCGCGAGAGCGCCGAAACCATTCTTGCGGCGGTCAAGGCCGATCCGGCCGTCTTCGCCGACATGGCATCGAACCATTCAGCGTGCTCGACCTCGGCCGCGGATGGCGGCCGCCTCGGCCAGATCTCGCGCGGCCAGACCGTGGCCGAATTCGAGGCGGCGCTGGAGCGGATGCAGCCGGGTGAGATGGCGATTGCTGAAACACGTTATGGCTATCACGTGGTCCGGATGGATCGCCGCGCGGAAGGCCAGACATTGCCGTTCGAACTCGCGAAAGAACGGGTCGCGGGTTATCTCACCGCCAGCGTCGAGCATCGCGCCCTCGCGCAATACATCTCGATCCTTGCGGGTCAGGCCGAGATCACGGGTATCTCGCTGGCCGCGACGGACACGCCGTTGGTGCAATAAGGGGGCGCGGCACATGCAACTCGGTGAGGTGATACGCGGCCTTGATGATGAGGCGAATGCCGCCGAAGCGCTGATTGCTTGTGGCGACGTGGCCTTGCTGGCCCGCGTCGATGCCATGACCAGCCGGTTCGGCGAGACCGTTGGCGAGTACGCATCCGGAGCGGTGCGGCGGTTCGCGGGGCTCGCGGGCAGCGAGGACTGGCTTGGCCTGATGAACATTCTGGAGCGCGCCAGCGACCCGGGAACGGGATGCCTGACCTATATGGTCGGCTGGTCGCTGAAGCAGGATGAAGCGATGGCAGCTTCACCGGACGAGGGTGGCCATTCGCATGAGGGTTGTACCTGCGGCGGAAGTGGGGGCTGCTCATGAGTCTCGACTGCGACAGACTGGAAAGCCTTATCGGATCAGGAACGCTGGCGCGGATCGGTGTTCTTGTCGTCTCCGATCGTGCGAGCGAAGGTATCTACGAAGACAAGAGCGGAAAGGCCGTCGGCGATTTTCTGAAAAGGGCCATCCGTTCGAACTGGATCATCATCTTCAAGATTGTGCCCGATGGCGCCGAAAGCGTGGCCAGCGCATTGATCGAGCTGTCGGACCGTGAAGGCTGCGATCTGGTTCTCACGACGGGCGGGACCGGCCCTGCGCCGCGTGATCTTACGCCCGAGGGAACGCGAATGGTCATCGGCCGTGAATTGGCCGGGTTCGGCGAGCTGATGCGACGGGCCAGTCTGGAGCATGTTCCGACCGCGATCCTGTCGCGCCAGCTCGCCGGGACACGCAACCGCTCCTTGATCGTCAATCTGCCCGGGCGTCCGGCCGCCATCGAGGTCTGTCTGAATGCCGTTTTCCCCGCCATTCCGTATTGTCTCGAGTTGATCGGGGCGCGCCGGATTGAGGTTGATTCTGATGTTTGCATTGCATTCCGCCCGGGAAATTAAACCAGCCCGGGAAGCCGCGCCGGATATTGGTGCGATCGTCTACGAGAACGACGAATATCCAGACGAGATCTTTAAATGGATCGTCAGCCGATGCCGGGCTCGCGGTCTGGTAATGGCCGGCGTTCTGCAATACCCGGCGTTTGAAGGCGCGGACCAGAATTGTGATGTAGCGCTTGAAGATCTTGTCAGCGGACGTCGAACCCTGTTGTTCGATGACCGTGGCTCGGGCGCGAGAGGATGCCGCCTTGATGTTGCGGCTTTGCTTGAAGCCGCTGTGGAAGTCGAGCGGAGCTTTCAGATCAACCCTTCGCTTCTTGTCCTGAACAAGTTCGGGAAAATAGAGGCGGAGGGGGGAGGTATGTGCGAGGTGGTGGCAAAGGCGCTTGAACTCGGCATTCCTGTGGTGATCGGCGTTCCCGCACGAAACCTGGAGGCTTGGCGGAGCTTTTCAGAAGGATTCTCAACTGAACTGCCGGGAAACGTCGATAAAATCGAGCGCTGGCTTGCGAGATTGGGATAGAGTGCCGTCTGACCTCAGTGGCGCAAGAGTATTTATCGATCTCGATACGTGAAGGTAACGGCGAATGGCGAGGACGAGCGTGGATACCAAGTATCCGTCATGGCAGACCCTGATGCCGCAGTCGATTCTGCCGGAATTTCCCAGCGGTTATCCGCTCCGGTGTCTGCACTGCCAGGCGCGCCCGCTCAGTATCTGCGCGGAACTCGATGCGCCGGAACTCTCCACCATGGAGAAGCTTGGTCCGGAGACGCATTTTGCGACCAAAGATGCCTTGTTCGCCGAAGACGAGAAGGCGCGCCACGTCTTCAACCTGACGCAGGGTGTTGTGCGCTTGTACCGAATCCTGCCGGAAGGGCGGCGCCATATTGTCGGGTTTGGGTTGCCGGGCGATTTTCTGGGAGCGACATCTTCCGATCGATATAGTTTCTCGGCTGACGCCATTACGCCAGTTGTTGTCTGCCGGTTTTCCCGGGACAAGTTCTTGCGATTTGCCGAATCCCAGCCGAACATCCTGAGCAGCATGAATGAGTTTGAAGTTCGGGAGCTGCATTTGGCCAGAAACCAGATGTTGCTGCTCGGCAGTCATTCGGCAGAGCAGAGGATTGCGCTGTTTCTGATTGGCTGGCGTGATCGGCTTGCGCGGTTTGGCGAGATACCGGAGATCTTGCCGCTGCCAATGAAGCGGCGGGACATCGCAGACTTTCTCGGCATGACGATTGAAACGGCCAGCCGTACATTGAGACGGCTTGAGCGGAAGAAAATCATCGTCAATGTTCCGAGAGGCGTTCGCTTGCTGAACACCGCGCGTATCGAGGATCTGGCATGGGCGCGATGATCGCGTTTGAATGCTTTCCCAAGGGGGCCGGGATATTATTGATCCACGTCATCTCCACAGGGTCTTCTTTTCATTATTCGCATGGCGTGATCCGGCGACCGGCCGTGCAGACGTAATTCTTCATTCTCCGGGGTGCTGATCAAGGAGTTGCTGGAGCATCGATCCGGCGTCGAGTGCATAATGACACAACGTTCTCCGGTGCCGCGGCTTCGGCGTTATCAGGGCCCCGCCATTTTATCCCACGGATTCCGGCCTTTCTTCCTGCTGGGCGCTATCTATGCAGGGCTTGCCATCCTGGTCTGGTTGCCGGTGTTTTTCGGTCAGCTGACGTTATGGAGCGTGTTCGCTCCGCGCGACTGGCATGTGCATGAAATGCTGTACGGCTATTTGCCGGCAGTGATCACCGGATTTCTGTTCACGGCGATTCCAAGCTGGACCGGACGGCTTCCATTGCAGGGCCGGCCGTTGCTTGTGCTGGTCATCGTGTGGCTGTTGGGGCGTTTTGCGGTGACGTGCTCGGCAGGAATCGGCTGGCTCGCGGCCATGCTGATCGACATCAGCTTTCTTGCGCTGATTGCGGCCGCCACCGGACGCGAGATTTTCGCAGGACGGAACTGGCGTAATCTCAAGGTTGTCGCGCTGGTCGTTCTGCTCCTGATCGGAAATATTGCCTTCCATCTCGAGGCGCATTTCTCGGGCACGGCAGATTACGGCATCCGCGTCGGAATCGCGGTCGTGGTTCTGCTCATCATGGTCATCGGCGGGCGCATCATTCCAAGTTTCACGCGCAACTGGCTGGCGCGCGAAAATCCGGGGCGATTGCCATCTCCCTTCGGGAAGTTCGATATGGCGATCGTTATCTTCAGCGCCGCGACGCTTCTGGTGTGGGTTGTCCGTCAGGATGGCGGTCTTGTCGGAATCCTGCTTGCGGTGGCCGGTGGCCTGCATGTCATTCGGCTCGGCCGGTGGGCGGGGGATCGTACGTTGAAAGAGCGTCTCGTCCTTATCCTGCACGTGGGATATGCCTTCATTCCCGCCGGCTTTCTGCTGGCCTCGGCGGCGGCTTTCGATCTTGTTCCCGCAAGCGCCGCTATCCATGCATGGATGGCGGGTGGAGCCGGCGTCATGACGCTGGCGGTCATGACGCGCGCGAGCCTCGGTCATACCGGTCAACAACTGATCTCTTCGTGGTCGACGCAGGGAATATATGTCGCCATCGTTATCGCCGCCCTCGCGCGTATCGTTGCGGCCATTGTTCCGGGTTGGAACGTGTTGCTGGATCTCGCTGCGCTCGCGTGGGTGATCGCGTTTTTTGGCTTCGCAGTCTTCTATGGGCCCTTGCTGATGAGGCCGCGCTGATGAGGCTGCGATAGCTGTTTTGTCTCCGTGAACGTCCTGAATCGCTAATGGATAACTTCAGGCGGCCCTCGCGATCTGCTACATCGTCTGTCTCCATAAAGATGGAAAGCGGATATGAAGATCGCAGTGATGGGAGCCGGAGCCGTCGGATGTTTCTATGGCGGCATGCTTGCGCGCGGCGGGCATGATGTCACGCTGATCGGCCGCCCGGCGCATGTCGAGGCGATCGCCAAGCGCGGCGGGTTGCGGTTCGAAAGCGCGATCTTCGATGGTGTGATTCCGATCAGCGCGGATACCAAACCCTCCGCCGTCGCCGGGGCGGATGTCGTGCTGTTCTGCGTAAAGTCCGCCGACACCGAGGAGGCGGGGAATGAGATCGCGCCGCATCTCAAGAGCGACGCCGCCGTGATCAGCCTGCAGAATGGCGTCGACAATGCCGAGCGCCTGTCGGCGGTTCTCGGACGGACCGTGATTCCCGCCGTCGTCTATGTCGCGGCCGGAATGGCCGGGCCAGGCCACATCGCCCATCACGGGCGCGGCGACCTCATCATCGGCCCGTCGCCGCGCAGTGATGATATCGCTCGAGCCTTCGCGGAGGCTGCAATCCCGACGGTGGTGTCCGGCGAAGTGCTGGCGCGTCTCTGGGACAAGCTCATTATCAATTGCGTCTACAATGCGCTGTCGGCGATTGCGCAACTGCCCTATGGCCGCCTGTTTGAGGTGGAGGGCACGAAAGATGTGATGGACAGCGTCATCATCGAGTGTATCGCAGTGGCATCGGAGCTTGGCATCGCCGTCGCGCCGGATATTCGCGAGAAAGCCTTCGCGCTGGTCAAGGTCATGCCGGACCAGTATTCGTCGACCGCGCAGGATCTGGCACGCGGCAGGCCGAGCGAGATCGATTTCCTCAACGGCCATGTCGTCCGCAAGGGTGCCGAATTCGGCGTCCCCACGCCCTCGAACCTTGCGCTTCAGGTGGCCGTGAAGCTGCGCGAACTGGAACATGCCGGGCAAGCACATCGATAGGCGCTGCAGCACATTGCTGCCTGGTCTATCCGCAAGGGAGGCCTCCGTTGCTTGAAATGGGACTGAATACGTTCGGCGACGTGACCGCCGATGCGTCGGGGCGGTTGCTGTCGCATGCGCAGGTAATCCGCGACGTGATCGAGGAGGCCGTGCTGGCCGACAGCATCGGCATCGATTTCATCGGTTTGGGCGAGCATCATCGCGCTGACTTCGCGATTTCCGCGCCGGAGACGGTGCTGGGCACGATCGCCGGGCGCACCAACCGGATCCGTCTTGGCACCGCCGTCACGGTGTTGTCCTCCGACGATCCGATCCGCGTGTTCCAGCGGTTCGCGACGCTCGATGCCGCCTCGAACGGCCGCGCGGAAGTCATTCTCGGCCGCGGGTCATTCACCGAATCCTTCCCGCTGTTCGGCCTTTCGCTCGATCAGTACGAGCGGCTGTTTCAGGAGAAGCTCGATCTGTTCGTGGAGGTGCTCAAGCAGGAGCCGGTAAGCTGGGAAGGCACCATCCGCCCGCCGCTCGTCAATCAAGGCATTTTTCCGCCGGTCGAGCGCGGGCGGCTGAAAACATGGATCGGCGTTGGCGGCACGCCGGAATCGGTGGTGCGTGCGGCCTATTACCAGTTACCGTTGATGCTTGCGATCATCGGTGGCGATCCGCAGCGCTTCGTGCCCTATGTCGATCTGTATCGCCGCACGCATGAACAGCGCAAGACGCCGATGCTGCCGGTCGGGGTGCATTCGCCGGGTTACATTGCCGCGACCGACGAACAGGCCCGCGAAGAATTCCGGCTTCCTTATAAAGGCATGCGCGACCGCATCGGCGCGGAACGCGGCTGGCCACCGATGACGGAGGCGGAGTTCGAGCACGAGATCGAGCACGGCTCGCTCCATCTCGGCTCGCCCGAGACGGTGGCGCGCAAGATAGCCGCGACGGTAAGGGCGCTCGGCGCATCGCGGTTCGACCTGAAATACAGCGCGGGCGCGCTGTCGCATGCGAAACTGATGAACTGCGTTGAACTGTATGGCCGCGAGGTGATACCGCGCGTGCGCGAACTGCTGGTGTGAGGAGATGGCTTCCGACGAAAGCCGGCCGGATAGAAAGCGGCACTGGCAAGCGCGCTCTCCCGGATACGAGGCATTGACGGCGCGCCGCGGCAACGGATTGATGGCGCGATGACAACGCCCGCCAACCCGGATTCCGGCCTTGCGTCGCATTTCATCGCCTCGCCGAATTTCGACGAGCGTGGCGAAAGTCCGGTGGATGTCGTGGTGCTGCATTACACCGGTATGCCGGAGGAGCAGGCGGCGCTAGAGCGATTGTGCGATGCGCGCGCAAAAGTCTCCTCTCATTATCTCGTGCGCGAGAGCGGCGAGATCGTGCAGCTTGTTGCCGAGGACAACCGTGCCTGGCACGCGGGCGTCTCGCGCTGGCGGGAGGCGACCGACCTGAATGCGCGCTCGATCGGCATCGAGATCGTCAACCCCGGCCACGACGGCGGTTGTCCGCTCTATCCAGACGTGCAGGTTGCGGCAGTGATCGCGCTCACCCGTGACATTGCCGCGCGGCGGGCCATTCCGCGTGACCGGGTGCTGGCGCATTCGGACATCGCGCCGCTGCGCAAGCAGGACCCCGGCGAATGGTTTCCATGGGACAGGCTTGCAGCGGAGGGCGTCGGCCTGTGGGTCGAGCCTGCGCCTTTCTCTGACGAAAAATTCGAAGCCAACCCGCGCGAACAGGATGCCTTCGTCGAGGCGCTCGCGACCTACGGCTACGGGGTAGCGCTTCCCGATCCGCGCGAGACCAAGCAGGCCGTGATCGCGGCCTTCCAGCGGCATTTTCGCCCCGCGCGGGTCGACGGGCGGGTGGATCGCTCCAGCATCGATACGCTGCTGCGACTTCTGATGGCGCGGCAGGCGATGGTGGCCAGATCGTAACCATTCGTCAAACAATTCATGGTTACCAAAGTGTCAAACAGCGTTGGGACCAGGCCATGAACGAGCAGGACGACAGTCACCATACCGGCAATTCGCAGGGTGATGGCAGCGGCCAGTCGCTCGTCCCCGCAGCCTCGGTGGATGCCGACGGCGAGGCCCGCGCGGAGAGCACGGCCGGGGAGTCCTCCGGGGGCGGGTCGAAAAACATCACGCTGCGGCGGCTGCCGCCGCAGGGATCCTGGGAAGATATCGTGTTCGGCGATGTGCCTCCACAGCCGCAGGCCGAACGTCAGTTTTCCTCGTTTGCCCTGATAATCGGGGTGGCCGCGATCGTCGGCGTGATGAGCAGCATCGGTACCACCTGGCTCTCGACCGAGCATTTCGGCAAGGATGACAAGGCGCAAGCCGCCGTGGCGGAGCGTAACCGCGCCATCGACAGCGCCTTCGCGCAGGTCAATTCCGAGTTGCAGTTATTGAAGATGTCGGCTGAAAACGCCGCCAAGACCAATGCCAGCAAGATCGCCAAGTTCAGCAAGGCGCTTGAGAAGCTGAAGGCGGCGGATGCGACCGGCAGCATTCCGGCACCGGCAGCGCCGGCATCGGTCCCGGCCAAACCCGCGCCACAGATCGCGCGATTGCCGACCATCGATGGCTGGGTTGTGCGCGCCGTCGCCAATGGCGGCGCACTGGTCGAGGGCCGCGCCGGTATTTTCGAGGTCTATGCCGGCGACCCATTGCCAGGCGTGGGCCGGGTCGATGCGATCCGCCGGCAGGACGGGCGTTGGGTGGTGGTCACGAGCCGCGGCCTGATCGTCGCACGATAGGTTCCGCTGTGACCGGGGAGTAAACCCAAGGCCCGAAATCTCCTATAAAATTTGAGCCTTTGCTTGAACGCTACGGCATGATCTTGCTGGCATGGTGCGCCTCATCGACAATGAGGTACATGCATGACGGGCGATATAAATTCTTCTCCGGACAACGTCGTCAAATTCTTCGCCGCTGAAGTGAGCGATGCAAGTGATGACGTTTGGCCCTCTCATGCCAACGACAATGCCTGTCCGTATTGCGGCGGCGTATTGATGCTCGGCGACAAGGCAACGGATTGTTCGAGCTATAACCCGCGCATGCCGCGGATGTCGCCGCGCGCCTGGCGCGAGCTTGAAGATCGCATGATGGGTCCGTGCTCGTATTGAGCGGGCGCTTCGTAACGCCACGCGTCGGCAAACAGACAAAATAAAGAGGCCAATCGACCGGATGACGGTGGATGGCCTCGGGGCTTGCCCAGTCGGTTTGATTTAGTCGATCAACGATCTTGTGCCGAATTAAGTGCGGACCGGAAGAGACTTCAGGTTCGCGAACGCCGGGATCAAACCTTCAGGTTTTCCGCCGATGTCTTGCCGCGATTGGCGACTTCCTCGAACTCGATGGTCTGTCCTTCGTTCAGCGAAGTCAGGCCCGCTTTTTCAACCGCCGAGATATGCACGAACACATCCTTGCCGCCGCCCGCGGGCTGGATGAATCCGTAGCCCTTGGTTGGGTTGAACCACTTCACAGTCCCTTTAGCCATTCGTCACTCTCCAGAAAGATATCAGTCGGCGCGCGGATGCGTGTCCAACGGCGCACACGATACGCAATTTACGCATGGGGTAAAGCGGCAAAGCCCGAATTCGCCGGGCGATACGGAATCGGAAACGGTGCGACGGGGAGGATATTGCAATGCGAAGAAGCCGCCTTCCGGCCGGGGACAGGGCCAGAAGGCGGCCTCCCTGACCGTGCGGATCAGTAGCAGACATTCACTGTCCGCCAGCGATAACCGTGAGGCGTCATGATGCGGCGGCGCTGCAGGCAGTCGTCGTAAACGGGCCGCCAGCATAAACCGGCCGACGCCGAGGCCGTAGCCGAAGCCGCCGTGCCAGCCGTGATGATGATGCCAGCCATGGGCGGATGCAGCGGTTGGCGCGAGGGCGGCGAACGCCAAAGTGGCGGCGGCGGCGAGTCCAAGAACAAGCTTGCGGGTCATGGTCGTTCTCCGATGAAGGGGCCGGATTGGCCCGATGATCGTTGGTTGCGCGACCCGCCGGACGGGTTCATTCAGGTTCGAGGGTGTCCGGCTTTTTTTGCGCCTCGATGCGGGCAGCCGGATCGACGCGACGCATCAGGTCTTTCACCAGATCGGAGAGGACCGGGCGAGGCAGCGCTGCAAACGGCAGCGGCCGTGTCACATCCACGGCGGCGAGGCCGAGGCGCGCGGTGAGCAGGCCATTCAAAATACCTTCGCCGAGGCGCGCGGAGAGTTTTGCGGCGACGCCGTGTCCCAGCACCTGCTGGATCAGGCTGTCGCTCGCCGCCATGCCGCCGGTCACAGCGAGATGTGCGATGACGTGTCGCATCAGTCTGATCATGCCGAGCGTGCCGGGCCGGCCGCCATAGAGCCGCGCCAATTGCCGCACGAGTCTTAAAGCTGCGGCAAACACGAACAGCATGTCGATCACCGCGCCGGGGCTGACAGCGGTGACGATAGAGACGCGCGAGGCCGCGCTCGAGATCAGCCGCCGCGCTTCCTGATCGAGCGGCGCCATCAGCGTACGTTCCGCAAGGCGCAACATGTCGGCGCCGTCGATGATGTCGTGGGTGTGGCTCTGCATCACGGCGCGGGCATGGGCGAGCTGCGGATTGTCGTGTGCGACCTTCAAGAGATCGCGCACGATGGCATCGCTCTGCGCGCGATCATCCGAGATCAGCACGGCATCGGCGCGCGCATGCAACTGCTCGATGGTGTCGAGCCTGGCGAGTGCCAGCGCCTCGCGTGCGATAATCACAACGAAGGCGAGCGCACACAGAAGTGCGAGTGCGATGCCGGTGAAGCCGAGCGCGTCGCTGCGCGCGAACAGGTCCTCGATCAGGTTGGCCGCACCAAGGCCAATGCCGAGCACGACAAGGCCGCCGAGCGCGGTCCAGAACAGCCCGCCCCATGGAAAACGGCGGCGGCGCGGGCGGAGAGGTTCAATCGGCGCCGGCAACGCCGGCACATCCGGCTCCGGGGTGATGCGGATGCCGCCGTGGGAGGCGCGGCTGCTCTCGCCCGCTTCCGCGACCGAGACACGCGGATCGTCGAGCCGGAATGAGGCGGGTTTGCGCGGATGGCTGCGCTCGCTCATTGCAGTTTGTCTCCGATCAGGAATTGCAGCGCACGGTCGAGGCGGATGTGCGGCAGCGCAGGCTCGCCTTGTGTGGTATCGAGCCGGGGCGGGCGGAAACGCAGGAAGCGGTAATCGGCCTCGCCAGAATGCGCGGAGCCTGAACCCTTGAACGCCGCGCTCCTGGAGAACAGTTCGTCCGGTGTCGCCGGAAGATCGCCGGGGAAGGTCGCGACCTCGCTTTCGCCGTCGAATGTCTCTTTGCCCGCAACTTCACCCTTCATCGGCGTGCCGACAATGGAGGGCAGCGTCTCGCCATGATGCTGCACGCTCGCCTCTCGGGTGGCGCGCACCGCAGCCAATGCCACCACGTCGGTCGTGGCACCTGCGAATTCCGCGCGCGAGGCGGCGCGTTCCACCATCCGCCGCAGGATCGCCTCCAGCCGGTCGTGGCTCAGGTGATGCAGATGGTCGGCCTTGGTGGCTGCGAACAGGATGCGGTCGATACGCGGGCGGAACATCATGCTCAGCAGCGTGCGCCGCCCGGTGTTGAAGCAATCGAGAATGCCCTCAAGCGCGCCTTCCAGGTCGCGCAGGGCCTCAGGCCCGGCGTTGAATGCGGCGAGCGCATCGACCAGCACGATCTGGCGGTCAAGTCGCGCAAAATGGTCGCGGAAGAACGGCCTTACCACGATGTCTTTATAGGACTCATAGCGCCTGCGCATCATCGCCCACAGCGAGCCTGCGGGAGGCGTGCTGCCTTCGGGCAGGTCGAGCGGCGCGAAGGTCAGGGCGGGCGAGTTCGCAAGCGCGCCAGGCATCAGGAAGCGACCGGGCGGAAGCAGGCTCATGGCGAATTGCTCGTGGCGGCAGGCGCGCAGATATTCCGTAAAAAGCTTCGCCGCCGTCACCGCCACCGCTTCGTTCTCCGGCGCAACGGGGGCAAGGCTATCAAGATGGTCATGCCAGGGTTTGGCGAGCGCAGCCCGCGGCGCTTGCCGGGATAATGCAAGGCTTTCTGCCGACCATTGCTCGTAGCTCTTGTGAAGCAGCGGCAGGTCGAGCAGCCATTCGCCGGGATAGTCCACGATATCGAGCGTCAGCGTGCGCAGTGCGCCATTCGCGCGCTGATAGTCGATGGCGAGCCGCAATTCGCTGATGTCGGTGGTCGATTGCGGCCACAGCCGCTTCTCGATCAGGGTACCCAGATGCGCCTCATAGGCGAAGCGCGGAATGCCGTCGTCCGGCTGCGGCTCCAGTCGCGCCCGCGCGATCCGTCCGCTGGACAGCGACTCGAACACCGGAAAGCGGCCACCGCGCAGAAAGCCATGCACCAGCGCGGTGATGAATACCGTTTTCCCCGCGCGCGACAGGCCGGTGACGCCAAGACGGATGGTTGGATTGAGCAGGCTCTCGCTATAGTCGAGCAGCGAACGCGCCGACAGCCGCAGATCGTCAAGAAGGTTAGACAGGGTTGGTGCCATAATTCGATCAAACGGAGGGGGAGGATAGGGGCAAGCGCTCCCAAAAGCTGGCGATGATGGAACCGGAAATCAAGATTGCGCGAGGCCCGCGGATTGTGGTCGCTCCGCTATTGGGACGAAGGGACCAGGGCGGTAAGATTTTGTTGTGGGTCAGGGTGCAGGGTTGGATCGAAGTGTAGTGGTCGGCGGATGACGATTTTCCAGTTGAAAGATCTGACGGCTTTCCCGCCGCTGTCCGGCCGCGGCGCCAAGCGCTGGTGTTATGATCGGGCTGAACTGATCGCCGACAGCGTTGTGCATGTCACCGGCCTGTCGCTCGGCCTCATTGCCGCGACCACTCTGATCGTGCTCGCGGGGGTTTATGCCTCGACGCTCAATCTCGTCACCACCTCGATCTATGCCGCAGGTCTGGTTGCCATGTTGGCGTTCTCGGCCGTCTACAATCTGTGGCCGGTCTCGCCGGTGAAGTGGATTTTGCGCCGGTTTGATCATTCTGCGATCTACGTTCTGATTGCCGCCACCTACACGCCGTTCCTCGCGCAGATGGCCAGCCATACGCTTGGCTTTCTGTTGATGGCCGGAGTCTGGTCCGTTGCCCTGATCGGCATTGCGCTGAAGGTTTTCTATCCCGGCCGGTTCGACCGGCTCGCCATTGTGCTCTATCTGGCGCTCGGCTGGAGCGGCGTGATGGCTTACGATTCCATCGCGGCTTCGCTCTCCGGCACGACGCTGTGGCTGATCGCCATTGGCGGTGTGCTGTATTCGGCCGGCGTGATCTTTCATGCCTGGGAGCGGCTGCGCTTCCAGAACGCGATCTGGCATGGCTTTGTGCTGCTCGCAGCCGCCTGCCATTACAGCGCGGTGCTCGATACGGTGCTAGCGAGCGGCTAGCCGCAGACCCTCTCTCCATGCCCCTTGCAACGAAATTCAGGCGCGAACGTTGAACTTTTCAACATTCCGGCGGTTACATCCTGGCGCATCGTTTTCGGCGCGGTTTTATTATGCCGTTTGCGAGGTTGTTGTTGCCGTCCGCCATTGAAGACTATGCCCTGATCGGGGATTGCCTGACGACCGCGCTCGTGGGCCGCGACGGCTCGATCGACTGGCTGTGCTGGCCGACATTCGATTCGGACGCCTGCTTTGCGGCGCTGCTGGGCACGCGGGAGCATGGCCGCTGGCAGATCGCGCCGGCCCACGAGACCTACAGCGTGAGACGCGCCTATCGCGACCAGACTCTCATTCTGGAAACGACGTTCAGTTGCAAGAGCGGCACCTGCACTTTGATCGACTTCATGCCACCACGCGGCGAGGCGTCGGACATTGTGCGCATTGTGCGCGGCGACGCCGGCGTCGTCGACATGCGCATGGAATTGTTGCTGCGGTTCGGCTCTGGTTCCCAGATTCCATGGGTGCGGCGGCTCAAGGACGGCACGCGGCAGGCGATCGCCGGACCGGACATGGTGGTGTTGCGCAGCAATGTCGACATGCATGGCCATGGGATGTCGACGATCTCCAACTTCAAGGTGCGCGAAGGCGAGACGTTCCATTACGTCATGACCTACGATCCCTCGCATCTGCCGGTGCCGAAGCCGATCGATATTGAGGTTGCGCTGGAAGAAACCGAGACTTTCTGGCGCCACTGGTCCTCCCGTTGCAACTTCAAGGGCAAGCATCGCGACTTTATTCAGCGCTCACTGATCACGCTGAAGGCCATGACCTATGCTCCGACCGGCGGCATCGTCGCGGCGCCGACATCGTCTCTCCCCGAGAAGATTGGCGGGGCCCGGAACTGGGATTATCGCTTCTGCTGGCTGCGCGACGCCACCTTTACGCTGCTGGCGCTGATCGACAGCGGCTATGACGAGGAGGCGGTCGCCTGGCACGAATGGCTGTTGCGTTCGGTTGCGGGATCACCCGCCGACATGCAGATCATGTACAGCATCACCGGCCATCGCCGGCTGCTGGAATGGGAAGCCGACTGGCTGCCAGGTTATGAAGGCTCGAAGCCGGTGCGGTTCGGCAACGCCGCCCATGCGCAGCTGCAACTCGATGTCTATGGCGAGCTGATGGACGCCTTCCATCAGGCCAGGGTCCATGGGATTCAACTAGACGGACGGACGTGGCCGGTGGAGCTCGTGCTTCTTAAACACCTCGCAAAGGTGTGGAACGAACCGGATTGCAGTATCTGGGAGTTGCGCGGGGCGAGCCGCCATTATGTGTTTTCCAAGGTGATGTGCTGGGTGGCGTTCGATCGCGGCGTCAGGGGCGTGGAGAAATTCGGCCTGAAGGGGCCGGTGGAGGAATGGCGAGCCATTCGTGACCGCATTCACTCCGATATCTGTGCCAATGGCTACGATGCGGTCGAAAACACCTTCGTCGAATCCTATGGCTCAAAGATGCTGGACGCGAGCCTGCTGCTGTTGCCGGCAGTGGGCTTCCTCAAGCCGGACGATCCGCGAATCATGGGAACGATCGCGGCGATCGAACGGCGGATGATACGCGGCGGCTTTGTGCTGCGGCACGATCCCGAGAAGGCGCATGATGGCGAAGTGCAGCCGATCGAGGGCGCATTCCTGGCCTGCACGCTGTGGCTCGCGGACGTCTATGTTCTGCTTGGCCGGGTCGAGGAGGCCCGCGAACTGTTTCTGCGCGTCAAGGGTATCGCCAACGATGTCGGGTTGATTGCGGAGGAATACGACACCGGCTTGCGGCGGCAGACCGGTAATTTTCCGCAGGCATTGACGCATATCGCGATGGTCAACACCGCGCAGAACATCTTTGCGGCGCTTCATCCGGATAAGCCTGCCGTGCAGCGCGCCGGGGCGGGCTAGGGGAGCGCCAGAATTTTGTCGATGGCGGATGCGACGCCATCCTCATCATTGGAGAGGGTGGTGTAGGTCGCCCGCTTCTTCACCGCGTCGCTGGCGTTTCCCATTGCAAACGATATCCCGCCCTTGAGGAACATCGGCAGGTCGTTGACCATGTCGCCGATGACGGCAACCTCCTTGAGCGGAATGTGGAGCCGGGCCGCGCTTTCCTCGACGAAGGTCCCCTTGTCGAGGCTAGGTGGAGTGACGTCGAGATAGTAATTTTGCGAGCGTGCCGCATGGGCGGCTTTGCCGAGCGCCGCTTTCAGGTCGGGCTCGCAAGCCGCCAGCAGATCGAAATCCTCACTGACGCCGACGATCTTGCAGATGCCGTCGCGCGGAAGCACATCGTCGCCGACGACTTCCGGCGCGAAATCGAGGGTGTGGCGCTCGCGCGTGACATAGGAGGTGTCGCCGCGCCGCACCAGCCAGCGCTCCGCGGTGAACAGCCAGATGTCCACACCCCGCTCACTGAGAAGATCAAGCGCGACATCAATGGCGTCGTGCGGAATGGTGTGGTTCTCGAGGATAGAGCCGTCGGGGCTGAACAGCGTGCTGCCGTTGAACGCGCCCATCGGCAGCGTGAGTTTCAAGGGGGCCGAAAGCATCCGCATGCCGAAGGGCGGGCGGCTGCTCACGGCCGTGAATGCGATGCCGCGGGCGTGCAGGCGATGCACGGCAGCGATGACGCCGGGGGTCAGTCGCTTGTCGCGCGTGACCAGCGTGCCGTCGACATCGGAAACCACCAGACGAACGGGGCTCATGAGGTGCGGGCTCCTGCATTGTCCGGAAGGTGCAAGGCGGCGATGATTTTGTCCACGATGCACTCCACCGGTGCGTCGATGTCAACTGTCAGCATATGTTCGCCGGGCTGTGGCGGCTCCAGTGTGCTGATCTGACTGTCGAGCAGTTGTGGTGGCATGAAATGGCCGCTGCGCTGCTTGAGGCGTTGCGCGATCAGATCCGCCGACCCTTTCAGATAGACGATCCGCACATCGTTGCGGCCGTGCACGAGAACATCGCGGTAAGATCGTTTCAGCGCGGAGCATGCGATAATGACCGGCATGTTGTCATCAGCGTAACGATCGATGGCGCTCGCGATCGCAGACAGCCAGGGCCAGCGGTCGTCGTCGGTCAGGGGGATTCCGGCCTTCATTTTTTCGACATTGGCGGCGGGGTGGTAATCGTCGCCATCGGCTTCGGCAAAGCCGGTCCGCGCAGCAAGAGCCTGCGAGATCGTCGTCTTGCCCGATCCGGATACGCCCATCACGATAATGGCCCTCACGGCGCCAGCGGCCATCACGCCTCACCGGGCTCCGGGGCTGCGGCCCGGTCGATCAACCACCAGGTTTCACCCCTGGCCGATCGGGCGTGTGCAGCGGGGAGATCCTCGCCCGCGAACACACGGGAGAGGATCGCGCGCTTGTCACGGCCGGAGGCGAGCAGCAACATCTCGCGGCATTGCGCGAGGCAGGGCAGCGTCAGGCTCACGCGCGGCACGAAGGGCGCGACATGCGCTTGCGGTACGCCGGTCGCCCAATGCTCCGTTTCGGATGCGGCGGGGTAACCAGGAAACAATGAGGCAGTGTGGCCGTCCGGCCCGACGCCAAGCAGCACGAGGTCGAACAGCGGCGCGTCGTCGGTGCGGTGGCGGGCTTGAAATTCACGTAGCGTCTGTTCGTAGGCCCGCGCGGCCTTATTCGGCGAGGCCGCATCCGTCGCAATCGCATGGATATTCTCAGGTGGCGCGCAGCCGTCAAGGAACGCATGCCGCGCCATGCCGATATTGCTAAGTTCGTCGCTCGGCGGCACGAAGCGGTCATCGCCGATAAACCAGTGCACCCGCTGCCACGGCAACTGGTTGCGCCATTCCGGGGTCGCCAGCAATTGATAGAGCCGCTTGGGCGTGGACCCTCCCGTCAGGCAGATTGCAGGCTCTCCGGTGTTTTCTCTGGCGCGCGCCACGACACGTTCAGCCGCTCGTTCAGCGAGGGCCACGGCATCCCGCTCGATGATGACGCGCGGGCGAAGCATTTTCATTCACCGTCGATGGCGCGCCAGCGGCGGCCGTCGCGCTCCAGCAGTTCATGTGCTTCCTCGGGGCCGTCAGTGCCTGCCTGATACATCGCAAGCCCCTTGCCGCCCGCCTTCTTCCATGCGTCGAGAAAGGGTTGTACCGCTGCCCATCCGGCTTCCACCCCGTCAGCTCGCTGAAACAGGATGTTGTCGCCGATCATGCAATCGTAGATCAGCGTCTCGTAACCGGTGTTCGGGGAGGCCTTGAAGTAGTCCTTGTACTTGAACTTCATTTCCACGCCGTCGATCGTGACCTGCGGGCCCGGCACCTTGGTGTTGAATTGCAGCATGATGCCTTCGGTCGGTTCGATACCGATGACCAGATAATTCTGTGACAGCCGTTCGACCTCGGTGGTACGAAACATGGAGAAGGGCGCCTGCTTGAAGCGGATCGCGACTTCCGTGCGCTTGGCGGTGAGCGCCTTGCCGGTGCGCAGATAGAACGGCACGCCGGCCCAGCGCCAGTTGTCGATGGTCAGTTTCAGCGCGGCGTAGGTTTCCACCGTGCTGTCGGGTGAGACATCCTTGGTCTGGCGATAATAGCCGACCTGCCGGTCGCCGATGCGGCCCGCGAGATACTGGCCGCGCACCGAATTCTTCAGCGCCTCAGCCTCCGTTTGGGTCTGGATCGAGGCGAGCGCCTCGCCTTTTTCCGAGCGTACCGAATGCGCATCGAAGCGCGAGGGTGGCTCCATCGCCACCAGCGCCATCAACTGAAACAGATGGTTCGGCACCATGTCGCGCAGCGCGCCGGTCTGCTCGTAGAAGCTTCCCCGCGTGCCGACATCGATCGTCTCCGACACGGTGATCTGCACATGATCGATGTGGTTGCGATTCCAGATCGGCTCGAACATGCCATTGGCGAAGCGAAGTACGAGAATGTTTTGCACCGTCTCTTTGCCGAGATAGTGGTCGATGCGATAAATCTGGTGCTCACTGGCAAGCTTGAGAAGATCGCTATTGAGTTGCCGGGCTGACTGCAGATCAGTGCCGAACGGCTTTTCGATCACGAGCCGCCGCCACGCGCCATCTTTTTCCTTGAGCAAGCCAGCCCCGCCCAGCATCTCGCTGATTGGTTTGAACGCGCCCGGCGGTACGGCAAGATAGAACAGATGGTTGGTGATGTCGGAATCCTTGCGCGCCTTGTCGAGTTGCGCCTTCAGGTTCTCGACGGATTTCGGATCGCTTGGGTCGGCATGGATCGAGGTGAGGCAGCCGAGCAATCTGTCGGCGGTCTCCTGGTTCACCGGGCGGGTGGCGTATTTCTGCAGCCCCTTCATCAGATCGGCCTTGAGCGTTTTGCTCTGGGTTTCGGTGCGCGTCACGCCGATGATGCAGAATTTTTCCGGCAGCAAGCCCGAGTCCGAGAGATTGTAGAGCGCGGGAATGACCAGCCGGTGGGAGAGGTCGCCAGTCACGCCGAAAATCACGAAGCAGCACGAATCCGGAATCCGCTTGCGTGCGTTCATGGTATCGGCATTCATCATGGGCACACTCCTGCTCAGCCGTCCTTGGGCTTGAGCTTCTCCGGGGCTTTGGCGCGAGGCGCATCAGGATGTTGCTGCGGCTCCTTGTGGCCGCCGAAGCCTGCGCGCATCGCAGATAAAATCTTTTCGGCGAAGGTGTGTTCCTTGCGTGAGCGGAAACGTGCGAACAAGGCCGCGGTGATGACCTCGGCCGGCACGGATTCATCGATCGCAGCGGCAACGGTCCATCGGCCTTCGCCGGAATCCTCCACAAAGCCGGAATACTGGTCGAGCGTGTCATTGCGCGCGAGTGCTGAAGCGGTGAGGTCAAGCAGCCATGACGAGATCACGCTGCCGCGCCGCCAGACCTCCGCGACATCGGCGATGTCGACGTCAAAGCGATGCTCTGGCGGCAGTGCCTCGATGTTGGCGTTCTTGAGAATGTCGAAGCCCTCGGCATAGGCCTGCATCAGCCCGTATTCGATGCCGTTGTGCACCATCTTGACGAAATGACCGGCTCCCACGGGCCCGGCGTGAATGTAGCCCTGTTCGGCGCGCGGATCGCGTTTCTCGCGGCCGGGCGTGCGCGGAATGCCGCTTTCGCCGGGGGCGAGCGTGGCGAAAACCGGATCGAGCCGGTCGACATTGTTTTTGTCGCCGCCGATCATCATGCAATAGCCGCGCTCATAACCCCAGATGCCGCCGCTGGTGCCGACATCAATGTAGCGGATGCCCTTTTCCTTGAGCGCCTGCGCGCGGCGCACATCGTCCTGCCAGAAGGTGTTGCCGCCATCGATGATGGTGTCGCCCTTCTCGAGAATGGAGGAGAATGCATGGATGGTGTCTTCGGTGATCTTGCCCGCGGGCAGCATGATCCAGACGGTACGCGGCGCTGTCAGTTTTGCTGCAACTTCCTTCAATGAGCCAGCACCAATGGCGCCATGGCTCGTCAGTTCAGCGACCGCCTTGGGATTGACGTCGAACACGACGACCTCGTGCTTGCCCATTTCGATCAGGCGTCGTGTGATGTTGCCGCCCATCCGGCCGAGGCCGACAAGTCCGATCTGCATGGCGCGTTCCTATGACAATGCCTTCTTAAGACAGGGCTTTGGCGACCGCGCTGTTGATGGCGGCGAGCCCTTTGGAAACATCCCCCTTGATATGAAGGCGCAACGCACGGCGGTCGCGCTCGGTGAGTACGTCGAAATCGCCGCGTGCCTGCGCTGCCTTGATGATGCCGAAACTCGCTGTCTGTCCCGGCACCGCGAGGTCTTTTGCATCATCCGCGGTGATCTGGACAAATACGCCGGTGTTCGGCCCGCCCTTGTAGGCTTGCCCGGTGGAGTGTTGAAAGCGCGGCCCGAAGCCGGCGCAGGTGGCAACCCGCTTGGCGTCGCGGATCGCGATGCGCGCCTTCTGGATGGCATCGATGTCCTTTTCGTTGCGGTCAATATAGGCGAGCAGGGTGGCGTAATCGCCCGATTCGATGCGCGAGAAATGCGCCCTGAGCCACGATTCCACCGTGCCGTTTGCGCCTGCGGCGTGCAGCGCCTCGGCGTTGGCGCGATCGGTGTACACGGCAAGGTTGCCGTCGGTCACGAGCGGTTCTTCCTGCGGCAGTGCGCCGGATTTTTCGAAGGCGGCGGTGAGTTCGCGAGTCTTGATCTTGGCGGCCTCGACGTCGGGCTGGTCGAACGGGTTGACGCCGATGACACTGCCCGCGACCGCAGTGGCCATCTCGAAGCGGAAGAACTCCTGGCCGATATGGGCGGCATCCGTCATCGCGATGCGGATCACCGGGTGACCGGCCTGTTCGAGCGCTGTGAGTGCAGCCTCGCGCGAGCTATCGCCTTTCAGGGCAAGATCGACGAACACGCGATCATCGCCGTATACGTCCGGCTTGCCGAGCGGCTCGTCGGCGAGCGGGATCAGCGCCTTGCCGTTCTTTCCGGTCGATTCGGCGATCAGTTGTTCGGTCCATGCACCGAAATCTTCGATTTGCCTCGAAGCCGACAGCGTGACCTTGTCGCGGCCCGTGCGCGCCGCCGCACCAAGCGCGAGGCCGAGCTGGATGCCGGGATTCTCGTGCGGCGGCACATCCGCGCCGCAGGCATGCGCCATCGCACCCGCTGCTTCGAGAAATGTCTTGAGGTCGATGCCAGCTGCGGCTGCGGGTACGAGGCCGAATGGCGAGATTACCGAGTAACGGCCGCCAATGCTTGGCTCGCCGTGGAAGACGTGGATGAAGTGACGCTGCCGCGCCACCTTTTCCAGCGACGAGCCGGGATCGGTGACGGCGATGAAATGCACGCCGGGCTTCTGGCCGCTGGCCTTCTCAACCCGGGCGAAGAAGTAATCCATCAGCGCGTTTGGCTCGGTGGTCCCGCCGGATTTGCTGGAAACGATGAACAGCGTCCGCGTGAGGTTGATCGATTTTTCGACGCGCCGCACCTGTGCAGGATCGGTGGAATCGAGGATGTGCAACTTCGGAAAACCCTTCACGGGCTTGAATGTGGTTGCGAGCACTTCCGGTCCGAGGCTCGATCCGCCCATGCCGAGCACCACGGCATCGGTGAAGTTCGCGCGCTTCACGGCGTCGGCGAAACGCTGGTAGAGCCGCAGCGCATTGTGCTCGCGCGCGACGGCGTCCAGCCAGCCAAGCCATTTGGCCTCGTCGTGATTGGTCCACACCGAAGCGTCGCGCTTCCACAGCCTGCGGCCCTTGCCGTCCGCACGCCAGTCATCGGTGAGGGCCTTGGTCGAACGGGCAAGATCGTCACCGAGCGAAAGCGTCTGCGTGTCGATCCTGGCACCCAGCATCCGGGCGCGCTTGGAGGCAACCGCGCCGAGCAACTGGTCGGCAGCTTCCGAGAACAGCCGCACGCCATCGTCTACCAGATGATCAGTGATGGCATCGAGCGAAATACCAGCCAGCATCAGGCCGGACAGGATTCCTTCGGCCTCCTGGATATTCTCCTCCAGCGTATCGCGGACCTTGCCGTGGTCGCGGAAGGCATCGAGCGTTGCCGGCGGCACCGTGTTGATCGTATCCCTGCCGATCAGGTTCTCGATGTAGAGCACGTCGCTATAGGCCTTGTTCTTGGTGCCGGTCGAGGCCCAGAGCAGGCGCTGCACGCGTGCGCCTTTCGCCTCCAGCGCCTTCCAGCGGTCGGAGGCGATCACCTTCTTGTAGTGTTGATAGGCAAGCTTGGCATTGGCGATCGCGACCTTGCCTTTCAGCGTGGCCAGCTGCGCCTTGCGGTCGTCGTCATTGGCGGCGGCGATCTTGTCGTCAAGCTGTCGGTCCACAGCGGTATCGATGCGGGAAACGAAGAACGAGGCGACGCTTGCCACTTTGGAGATGTCGCCGCCCTTGGCTGCGAATTTCTCCAGTCCCGAAATGTAGGCCTCCAGCACATCGGCGTAGACCTTCTGCGAGAACATGAGAGTAATATTAATGCTGAGCCCTTCAGCGGTGAGTTGTTCGATCGCGGGCAGGCCTTCGCGCGTGCCCGGCACCTTCACCATCAAGTTGTCGCGCTTGACGGCCTTCCACAGCCGCCGCGCCTCATTGAGCGTACCTTCGGTATCGCGCGCGAGGTAGGGCGAGACCTCCATGCTGACAAAGCCGTCATATCCATCAAGTTCGTCATAGACGGGCTTGAGTACGTCGGCAGCGTTCTGGATGTCCTCGATGGCGACAGATTCATATAGATCGATCACCGAGCGGTCGCCGCCTTTCAGGAGCGTCTCGAATGCGGCATCGTAATCATTGCCGGTGCCGATCGCCTTCTCGAAAATCGATGGATTGGAGGTGACGCCGCGAACGCCGTCGCGCTCAATCAGCGCCTTCAATTCTCCCTTGACGATGAAGCCACGCGCAAGGAAGTCGAGCCAGATCGACTGGCCATGGGTCTGCAATTCTTTGAGAGGGTTCATGATGCCTTGTTCTGTTCGATTTGACGCAATGCCGCTTCGACAACCTTATCCGGTGTGAAGCCGAATTTCTTCAACAGATCCTTGAGCGGCGCCGAGGCGCCGAAAGTATGCATACCGATGATGGCGCCGGAAGGGCCTGCATAGCGGTCCCAGCCGATGGTGGAGCCTTGCTCCACAGCTACCCGCGCCTTGATGTGCGGCGGCAGCACCGTGTCGCGATAGGATTGGTCCTGCTTCTCGAACAAATCCCATGACGGCATGCTGACCACGCGAGCGCGGATGCCACGCGATTTCAGTTCCTCGTGGGCGGCGACGCACAATTGCACCTCGCTGCCGGTGCCGATCAGGATCACCTGCGGCTCGCCGTCGCCATCCGCCATCACATAGGCGCCGCGTGCGATGCCGGAGGCGGGGGCGTATTTGCCGCGGTCAAAAACCGGCAGAGACTGACGGCTCAGGATCAAGGCTGCCGGCTCGTCCTTGAGGGTGAAGATGACTTTATAGGCCTCGCGCACCTCGTTGGCATCGGCCGGGCGCAGCGTGACGAGGTTCGGAATGGCGCGCAGCCCTGCAAGCTGCTCAATGGGCTGGTGAGTTGGGCCGTCTTCGCCGACGCCGATGGAATCGTGGGTGAAGACGTGGAAGATCGGCAGCCGCATCAGCGCCGCGAGCCGGATCGGCGGGCGCATGTAGTCCGAGAAGATCAGGAAGGTTGCTCCAAAGCCGCGCAGATGGCACAGGCCAAGGCCGTTGACGATGGCGCCCATGGCGTGCTCGCGGATTCCGAAATGCATGTTGCGTCCGCCGGGAGTAGTCTTCTCCAGCGCATTCATGCCTTCCCCGGTGAGCTTGGTTTTCGTCGATGGCGCGAGGTCGGCGGCGCCGCCTACCACCCATGGCAATTCCTCAGCAATGGCGTTCAGCACCTTGCCGGCAGCTTCGCGTGTGGCGATGCCTTTCGGGTCGGGCTTGAAGATGGGCAAGGTGCCCGCCCAGTTCTCCGGCAGGCCGTGCTCCAGGCAGCGTTTGATCTGGTCGGCTTCGTGGCGGTGCTCCAGGGCGTATTGCGCGAAGCCTTTTTCCCAGGCGGTACGCGCCGCCGCGCCGCGCCGGCCGATGCCTTCATGGAAGCGTTCGCGCACGCCGTCCGGCACGTAGAAGTCCTTGTCCTGCGGAAAGCCGAGCTGGGCTTTAACCTTCTTCACCTCATCGGCACCAAGCGCGTCGCTATGGATTTTCGATGTGCCCTGTATACCGGGAGCGCCATAACCGATCACGCTGTTGACGATGATGAGAGTGGGACGACCCTTGGTTTCGCAGAATTCCTCCAGCGTGGCTCGGACACGGGCACAGTCATTGGCATCGGTGACGTGGGTGACATGCCAGCCATAACCGCGGAAACGCTCGGCAACATTCTCATCGAAGGCAAGTCCGGTGTGGCCTTCGATGGTGACGGTGTTGCTGTCGTAGATCCAGCACAGGTTATCGAGCCCGAGATGGCCTGCGAGTGACGCCGCCTCCGAGGCGACGCCTTCCATCATGTCGCCGTCGCTGCAGATGTTGTAGACGTTGAAATCGAAAACGATATGGCCCGGCTTGTTGTAATGAGCACCCAGCCAGCGTGAGGCGATCGCCATGCCGACACTGTTGCCGCAGCCCTGCCCGAGCGGGCCGGTCGTGGTCTCGACGCCGGTGGTATGGCCATATTCGGGATGGCCCGGCGTTACGCTGTCGATCTGCCGGAAATGTGCGATGTCGTCGAGCGATACCGCAAGGGTGTCCGTTGCCTTGCCGTCTTTCAGGCGCTTGACGCCAGACAGGTGGATCAGGGAATAGAGCAGCATCGACGCATGGCCGCAGGACAGCACGAAGCGGTCGCGGTTTGGCCACAGCGGATCGGCGGGATCGTAACGCAGCACCTCCTGCCACAGCGTATAGGCGACCGGCGCGAGTCCCATCGGCGCGCCTGGATGGCCTGAATTGGCCTTCTGCACGGCGTCGACGGTGAGGGTCCGGATCGTGTTGATGCAAAGTTGATTGATGTCGGCCTGATGGGTGCGATCACCCGATGTCGAACGCGGCGCATCCATTGGAATTTTCCCGGCGTGCTGGAAACGTCTGCTTCGCGCCCTTCGCCCCGGCGACAAAGCTGTAACCTGGATAAAACGGGCGTAAGACGGGATGGTTCCCCTTCCAGTCTGTGTCGCGACGACGTGAAGATGCGCCGATGATGAAGGTCATGGAGGCGTGCATGAGAGTGGCAATAGGTGTGGTGATCGGGTTGGCGATCGGCTATCTCGCGATGTACTATTTCAAAAGCGGACATTTGCCGTTTTGACCATCCGGACAGACGGCTGCGCATGGCAGGCATGCCTGCGGCGATAATTGAAGGACGATGATGAGCGACGAATTGCCCGACCGCCTCTCGGTGGACCCCAACAGCCCGTTCTACGACGAGAAGGTGCTATCTCGTGATATCGGCATTCGCTTCAAGGGCGTCGAGAAAACCAATGTCGAGGAATATTGCATGAGCGAGGGCTGGGTGCGCATGAGCGTCGGCTCGGCGAAGGACCGCCGCGGCAATCCTATCACAATGAAATTCTCCGGACCGGTCGAGGCTTATTTCAAGAGCTGATTGATCGCCCGACGAGCTTCGGCAATTCGGCCAGCGCGTGGACGCGATGGTCCGGCAGGAACCCGAGTTCGTCCATCTGGGTGCGGATTGCCTTGTAGATGCCTGAAGCCGTCACCGGCTTGCCGGGCCTGAATTCGGCGGCCATCGCATCGGCGGTGACGCGCTCGATCCATGCGACGTTGAGGCCGAAGGATTTCGCGCCGGCGACGTCGAACGGATTGGACGAGACGAAGATCACCTCATCGGGTTTCACGCCAAGCGTTTTCTCGATCAGAGTATAGGCCTGCGGCGCGGGCTTGAAGATGCGTTCGCTATCGATGCTGATGGTGGCGTCCAGGATCTGATCGAGGCCGGAGTTCCTCACCAGATCGTTGAGCATCTGGCTGCTGCCGTTCGACAGGATGGCGAGCTTGTAGCCTTTCAGGGCGGCGAGCGCCGCCTTGGCATCCGGATAAGGGTCGAGGCGAACGTATTTGTCCATGATGCGATCGAACACGGCATCGCTGTAGGTCAGGCCGAACACTTTCAGCGTGAAGGCGAGCGATTCCCGCGTCACCACCACGAAATCCTGATAACGCTGCATCATGCTGCGCTGCCATGAATATTCGAGCTGCTTCATGCGCCAGATCTGGGTGATGAGATCGCCATAACCGGGAAAGGCATCTTCGGTCACTGCCGCGACCGAGTGAGTGTCGTAGAGGGTGCCGTAGGCGTCGAATACGAAAGCCTTGATCGTCACGGGCATATTCCATGTTGCAAAGAATGATCGCGAACCTGAAACGGCGCCAGGCGTCGAGCGTCGGTTTCATTCATGAAGAACGCAAACCATGGCAAAAACCGCGGTGCCGCGCAAACGGATGACGGCATCAGAATTGCGCAGCCCCCATGCGTGCAAGGCGCTCGGCAAGGCGACGTGACCGCGTGTCATTGCGAGGAGCGTCACGCGCCGGCAGGAGTATCACTTTTCGGAGGATGGTCATGCCCGGGCTTGGCCCGGGCATCCAGTTTGAACTTGGCGTTTTTTCAAGATGGATTGCCGGGTCATCAGGGCGTTCACGCCCGTCTGCGACGGGCCATGCCCGGCAATGCTGGGTTTGAAGACGGCGCGCTCAGCCGTGCAATTTCTTCGCCGTCTCGGCGATGGCGCGGCCCTGATAGCGTGCGCCATTGAGTTCGTTCTCGCTTGGCATACGCGAGCCGTCGCCATCGGTGATGGTGGTGGCGCCATAAGGCGCGCCGCCGGTGACTTCCTTGACGCCCATCTGTCCGACGAAGCCGTAGTTCAGCCCGACGATGGTCATGCCGAAATGTAGCAGGTTGGTGATGATGGAGAACAGCGTCATTTCCTGGCCGCCGTGCTGGGTCGCGGTCGAACTGAATGCGCCGCCGACCTTGCCATGCAACGCGCCCTTCATCCACAGACCCCCGGCCTGATCGAGGAAGTTTGCCATCTGTGACGACATGCGGCCAAAGCGTGTGCCGGTGCCGACGACGATGGCGTCGTAGTTGACGAGATCCTCGATCTTCGCCACAGGCGCGGCCTGGTCGATTTTGTAGTGCGCGGCCTTGGCGACCTCCGGCGGCACCAGTTCGGGCACGCGCTTGACGTCGACGGTAGCGCCGGCTTCGCGTGCGCCTTCCGCGACCGCATTCGCCATCGCCTCGATGTGGCCGTAGGCGGAATAATAAAGAACGAGAACCTTGGGCATGGAAGCCTCCAACTGAATTGCGGATTGATTGAGGGAAGGGTGCCGTGGCCCGCGCGGGCCACGGCGTTGTTGTCAGTGCCGGTGCAGATGCGCGTGGTGGTAACGCGCTCGGCTGAGCAGGGTTCGCAGGCTTGCGGCCACCGCCGGCATCATGAGCAGCAGGTCCATCATGCCGCCGTCTCCACCAGCACGAGTTCGGAGTCTTCCAGCGCGGTGATGCGCAGGTTTCGCTCGTTGCTGATCGCAACGCCGTCGCGGGCGTTGGCCCGCACACCATTGACCTCGATCGCGCCGGTCGCCGGCACCAGATAACCCTTGTGGTTATCGTTGAGCGCAACGTCGACGCTGTCGCCGGCCTTCAGCGTGGTGGCGAGCACCCGCGCCTCGGCCCGGATCGGCAACGCCTCGGCGTCATCCTTGAAGCCGCTTGCGAGCGTCACGAATTTGCCGGAGCGATCACCCTTCGGAAAAGGCTTCGCGCCCCAGCACGGCTGGCCGCCCTGCTGGGTCGGCTCGATCCAGATCTGGAATAGCGTCGTTTTCACTGGTTCGAGATTGTACTCGGCGTGACGAATTCCGGAGCCTGCGCTCATCACCTGCACGTCGCCGGCTTCGGTGCGTCCCTTGTTGCCGAGCGAATCCTGATGCGTGATCGCGCCTTCGCGGACATAGGTGATGATCTCCATGTCGGAATGCGGATGCGCCGGGAAGCCGGTGTTGGGCGCGATCTCGTCGTCGTTCCAGACGCGCAGCGCGCCGTGGCTCATGCGGGCCGGATCGTAATAGTTCGCGAACGAGAAATGATGCTTGGCGTTGAGCCAGCCGTGGTTGGCGCCGCCAAGAGAACTGAAGGGACGAAGTTCGATCATGTCATCCTCCATTACCTGGTGTTGTGGACTTCGATGACCCTTGAATAGGCTTTGCCGATTGGTATATAAATAGAAACTATTGAAACTCATTGTTTCTAATATTGAACTTGTCAGCATCCATGTCGAAACTTCCTGATTTCGAGGCGATGGCGATCTTCGCCAAGGTGGTGGAATTGCGCTCGTTCGCAGCCGCTGCGGGCGAACTGATGCTGTCGAAAGCGACCGTCTCCAAAGCCGTGACCCGGCTGGAGGAGCGGCTCGGGGCACGGCTGTTCAACCGCAGTTCGCGGCGTCTGGCGCTGACCGATGCCGGGCGCGCATTGTCGGTGCGCGCGGCGCAATTACTGGCGGATGGTGAGGAGGCCGAAAACGAGGCCTTGTCACAGGCAGCCTCGCTGCGCGGGCTGGTGCGGCTCGCGATGCCGATGACGTTCGGCCAGCGCGTGATCGCGCCGTTGTTGCCGGAATTCCTCGCGCAATATCCGGACGTGTCGATTGATCTGCATCTCAGCGATGCGATGGTCGATCTGATCGGCGAGGGGTTCGACATTGGCGTGCGGATCGCACGGCTGCCGGATTCCTCGCTGGTGGCGCGGCGGCTCTGCCCGATGCCGGTACACACCGTCGCTGCACCTTCCTATCTGAAGAAGTACGGGCGGCCGACGCATCCGATGCATCTCGCCCAGCACCGCTGCTTCAGCTACGCGTACCGGGCCTCGCCGGAAGTCTGGCATTATTCCAATGCCGCAGGCGAGCAGGTGTCGGTGCGGCCTTCGGGGCCGCTGCGGGTCAACAATGGCGAGGCGGTGATCCCTGCGCTGATCGCGGGGCTCGGCATCGCCGACCTGCCAGATTTCATCATTGGCGAGGCGATCGCCAAAAAGCAGGTCGAGGTCATCCTCAAGGGCTGGACGCAGCCGGAAGGGGCGGTGCATCTGGTGATGCCGCCGGGCGGACCGCGCCCCGCCCGGGTGGAGACGCTGATCGAGTTTCTGGCCACCCATCTGGCGCGGCTGGGCAGGGCGGCCAGCGCACGGCCCGGAATACAAAAGCCGGGTGGGTGAGGGCTAGCTGGATTTTCCCAGGAATTTCAGCGCGGGAGGCCAGAAAAGCCTCGGCTTTTTCCCGCCAAGTGGCGGAAAAAGCCTTGATTGCATTGACATTCCCCCCTGCGCTCTCTAGAAACCGGCCATCCCGGTGATGGCCCTGCCGCCCGGGCGCCCATAGATATTGATGCAACTCGGCCTGTCGAAACGGCCTTTCGCAAGAGCATGTCCCATGAAGGTCCGTAACTCGCTGAAATCGCTCCGTGGCCGCCACCGCAACAACCGTCTGGTCCGCCGCAAGGGCCGGGTTTACGTGATCAACAAGGTGCAGCGCCGCTTCAAGGCGCGTCAGGGCTGATTGCCTTTGATCGGCGCCGGGTTCACCCGGCGGCTCCCCGCATCATCACATCCGTTTGACGCCGCTTGCCCTTTGCAGGCGGCGCTTTGCGTGTCCCATAGCGTTTTCAAGCGAAGTGGGAACCGGTTCGCGTGAAGAAAACGCGTCAGACAAATCTGGACCATTATCGATAATGGTCTAGAGTCCGGGCATGATGTTGCCCCGGCGTATGGCCGTGAATGTCTGTGCTGGATATGCGCTCGCGCTGCTCGCTTTCGTGCCCGCGGCTGCGCAGCCAGATTCTCGCCTCAAGCAAAAGCTGCCGGAAGCGCCGAAGCAGCTTCCCTCCGTCAACGCGCATGGCAAGAGCCTCGACTTTCTGTTCGAGGCGCTGAAGGCCGCGCCCGACGAGGAAAGCGCGCGCGCGGTCGAGGCGCGGATCTGGGCGATCTGGATGAAGACGCCGAGCGACACCGTCGCGCTTCTGATGTCGCGCGCGAGCATCGCACTGGGGCACAACGAATCCGATGTCGCGCTGAAACTGCTCGACGCCATCATCAAGCTGCGTCCCGATTACACCGAGGCCTGGAACAGACGCGCCACGCTTTATTACAAGAAGAACGACTACACCCGCGCGATGGAAGACATCGAGGAAGTGCTGCGTCGAGAGCCGCGCCATTTCGGCGCGCTGGCGGGGCTCGGCGTCATCCTCGAGGAGACCGGCGACGACAAGCATGCGCTCGAGGTGTTCCGGCGCGCGCTCGCCATCAACCCGCATCTCGACAAGGTGCCGGAGATGGTGAAGACACTGTCGGAAAAGGTCGAAGGGCGGGATATTTAGGATGATTTTGCTTTTAATGGAAACGAGACCTGTCATTGCCGGGCTTGACCCGGCAATCCATCTTCTGAAGAGACACATCTTTTAGATGGATGTGCGGGTCACGCCCGCGCATGACGATTCTGAGGAAACCTGAAGTGCCCTCAGATATTCGCGTCGCTGTCCGCGCCGATGGTGGCGATGCGCACCATATTGGTGGTGCCGGGCGTGCCGAACGGCACACCCGCGACGACGATGACGCGTTCGCCCGCCTTGGCAAAGCCGTCGCGATAAGCGATGCGGCCCGCGCGCTGGATCATGTCGTCACCGTTCTGGGCGTCCTCGGCCACGACGCAATGCACGCCCCATAGCAGGGCAAGTTTGCGCGCGACGACAGCATTCGGCGTGATCGCGACGATCGGACAGCGCGGTCGTTCGCGCGCCACCCGCATCACCGTCGAACCCGAGCTGGTCCAGCAGATGATGGCCGGAAGATGCAGCGTCTCGGCGATCTGCCGCGCGGCATCGGCGATGGCGTCGCCAGCGGTGGCTTCCGGCGCGGGGCGCTGTCCGTCGATCACGCTGCCGAAGGTCGGATCGCGCTCCACTTCCTCGCCGATGTGATCCATCATCATCACCGCCTCGGAGGGATATTTGCCCGCGGCCGATTCCGCCGACAGCATCACGGCGTCGGCGCCCTCGAACACGGCAGTCGCAACGTCGGAGACTTCGGCGCGCGTCGGCACCGGCGAGGCGATCATCGATTCCAGCATCTGGGTTGCGATGATGACCGGCTTGCCCATGCGCCGCGCCATGCGCGTCATTTGTTTCTGAAGCCCTGGCACGCGCTCGACCGGCATTTCGACGCCGAGATCACCGCGTGCCACCATGATGGCGTCGGAGGCGCCGATGATCGCTTCGAGGCGCTCGATGGCCTGTGGCTTTTCGATCTTGGACATGATCGCCGCGCGGCCGCGCACGATGCGGCGGGCCTCCTGCACGTCGTCAGCGCGCTGCACGAATGATAGCGCGATCCAGTCAGCGCCGGCGTCGAGTGCCGCAGCGAGATCGCTGTGGTCTTTCGGAGTCATCGCCGAGACGGGCAGATCGGTGTCGGGCAGGCTGACGCCTTTGCGATCGGAGATGCGCCCGCCGATCACAACGCGCGCCACTGCGTGGTCGTGCGCGATTTCCTCCGCGATCAGGCGCAGCTTGCCGTCGTCGATCAGAAGCGCGTCGCCGGGTTTCAGCGCGCGCAGGATTTCCGGGTGCGGCAGATGAACGCGTGTCTTGTTGCCGGGCGCAGGATCGGAATCGAGCACGAAATTCTGGCCGGTGGCGAGGATCGCGGCGCCATCGTGAAACGTCCCGAGCCGCAGCTTCGGTCCCTGCAGGTCGACGAGAATGCCGATCGGCCGGTTGTAGCTGCTCTCGACATTGCGAATGGTGGCGATCAATTCCCGCATCTTGTCATGCGAGGTGTGGCTCATGTTGATGCGGAAGACGTCGGCACCGGCTTCGAACAGCTTGCGGATGACGGCGCTGTCGGACGACGCAGGCCCGAGCGTCGCGAGAATCCGGACGCGCCGCAGGCGCCTCATCGTTTCGTTCCCGGTGCGGGAAGCGGAGCCGGCGTGGGAAGAAGGCCGCCAGGCTCGCCGGCGCCGGGCGCATTTGGTAATCCCGGCAGAGTCGGCGGTTGCGGTCGTTGCAGATTTTGCTCGTTGTTCTCGGTTAGTTGCACGGTCCAGGAACGCTGCTCGCCGGTATCCACCTCGTAAAAGCCGGTCCGGTCGAAACCGCGGGCGAGGCAGTTTTCGGTGCCCTTGATGGTGAATTCCTTGTCGCGGGAGCACATGAATGCCTGCCCGGACCACTCGCCGCCGCGATCGTAATCAATGGCGTAGATGTAATAATAGCGCGCGACCAGCGTGCCCTTGAGCAGTCTCTCGCAGGCGTGAGAGGAGATATTCCACCAGCCCTCGGTGACCCAGCCTTCGCTATCCTTGTAGCCAAGAGCGATGCCGACGCGGCTGGACGTGTTGTTGCACAGGCGGAAATCAGCCCGCGCCGGCACAGTGGACGCGCACAGTGCCGGGAGCGCGAGGGTCAATCCAAATAAAAGGGGCAGGACAAGGCGCAACACAGGTAACCGCAAATTCACGTTCGGCATGGGGGGCAGGCTATCTCAACTGTGGCCCGGATTCCAACCGGGCCTCCGACAGGGGCTGGTAAAATCCGCTACCGGGTTTTATGTGCTGTTTATCTGTTTGAGCGGAGGACTGAAACAGCGGCAGGCTGTTCAGCCGTAGCTGGGGAGAACGAGGAGTATCATGGCCATCGACAAAGCCACCCGGACCGAGCTTGAGGCGGCCGTTTTCCGCCGCCTCGTCGCACACCTGCAGAAGCGCACCGATGTACAGAACATCGACATGATGAATCTGGCGGGATTTTGCCGCAACTGCCTGTCGAACTGGATGAAGGACGCCGCCGATGAGCGGGGTGTGCCGATGACCAAGGACGAGGGCCGCGAGGCTGTCTATGGCATGCCTTACGAGGAATGGAAGGCGAAGCACCAGAAAGAAGCGACGCCGGAACAAATCGCGGCGATGAAGCAGGCGGCTGCGGATCACTGAGCCGCCGGCGCAGAACGCTGAAAAAAGCATGAAGCGGCCTGCCTTTTGCACCCGGCCTGTGGGCATTGTGGACGGCGTGATGCGTTGCCTTGACGCAGCCTGCCCGAGTGGATGATGTGACCCTCCCAAGACGCTCTGGCGAACGGCCGGTGCCGCCTCATCAAAGTTCAGGAGTACCCGATGGCCACAGCCGCCGCCGTGAAGGAAGACGTCGCCCACCGTTTTGCCAAGGATCAGCTCAAGGCCATCATCGAGCGCATCGAGCGGCTGGAAGAAGAAAAGAAGACGATCTCCGACGACATCCGCGATGTCTATGCTGAGGCCAAGGGCAACGGCTACGATGTCAAGGCGCTGCGCACCATCGTGCGTATGCGCAAGCAGGACGCCAACGAGCGCGAGGAGCAGGAAACCATCCTCGAGACCTACATGCAGGCGCTCGGGATGCTTTGACCGGCGTTCCTAAACCTCATAAATGCCGGAAGTCCCTTGCGTGGCGTCCGTGGATTGAGGCGAACTCACCCAGATGAGATCATCGAGCGCCGGCGAAAGTGGGCTTCCGCACGCAGGATGTTTCAAGACGTTTGAGGCGTTCGAAGTCCCGCTTGCGTTCCTTTGATGACGCCCAGGCAGGTACAAGTATAAGATTCGTTAACGCTGCGGCCTTAACTATGGAGAAAGTGACAATCTCCCAGAGGCTGCTGATCGCGAATGAGAGATGAAGCGGACCGTGTTTCAGAACCTCGGTGGGCTGAGGTTTATGCGCGTCTCTATGACCGGGCTTTGGGTCATGCTCGCATCGGCGCATGGGAATGCGAGCTTGAGACCGAGCGCCTGACCTGGACGTCCGGGGTCTATGAACTCTTTGGTTATCCGATGGACAGGGCGCTGCGGCGCGCCAGCATCGTCGATCTCTATGTCCCCGAATCCAGACGAAACATGGAAATCGCCAGGGCCGAGGTGATCCGCAGCGGCCGCGCCGTTTCGCTCGATACGGAGATCAGGACCTGGGGCGGCGAAAAGCGCTGGATGCGGCTTTCGATCAATGCGGTTGCAGAGAATGGACGGCCGGTACGCATCTTCGGTTCCAAGCAGGACATCACCTCAGACCGGCAAGCACTGGAAAGCCTGCGGTTGCAGGCCGAGACCGATCCGCTCACCGGGCTTGCCAATCGTTCTGTGTTTGAGCGGCGCTATCGTGAGGTCATTGGCGACACTTTGAACTATGATTTCGCATCGGCGCTTGTCCTCGTCGATCTCGACCGTTTCAAGGAACTGAATGATACGTCCGGACATGAGGCTGGAGATGCATGTCTGCGCGAGATCGCGATGCGTTTGAAACGGGCCTTCTGCAATGCCGGCTTGGTCGCCCGGTTGGGTGGCGATGAATTCGCGCTGATCCTGCGTGCTCCCACGAATCCCGCCCGGATTGAGAACGTGTTGGAACAAACGGTCGTGATGCTATGCCGCCCGGTCTTCTGGAATGGTCTTCGTCTCGAAGTCGGTGCTTCGATTGGCGCGGCCCTGATTGGACGCCCGCATCGCCGGCGCATCACCGAGTTGTTCTCGGACGCCGACGTCGCGCTGTATGCAGCAAAGGCTGCCGGCCGTAACAAGGTCCATCTGTTCAATGATGAAGTGGGCAGCCGCTCGGTTAATCCGGAAGCGGCGGCCTGACGATGACCTCAGAATATGCGTGATGCCGATGTGGCCCGTGAAGGTTGCGCGGTAAAGTAGAAACGGTCTTGAAGAGTCCCAAATCTCGCGGCACGCGCCGTTGAATTTACCGCAGGGAAGCGGTCTGCGTGAAAGTTGTGGTGGGCATCGCGGCGATGGCCTGCCCGCTGAAATGATCGCAGGAAATACCGATCTGCGGGTCGAGTGAGAACGTCATCGTCACCGCGCGCGCGGGCTTAATGAAATGCACGGCCATCGCCCGCATGTCGGGATCGCCCATGACAGATGTATAGAGTGCATTGTTGGCGTTCGGCGTCAGCACCATCGCGCGCAGCCAGATATCGCTCGCCTGATCGGCGCTGGCGAGGCGCAGCATGGTGGCGGGCGAATGCGAGAAGCCGTGCTGTAGCTTGCCGGCGATCGTGGTGGCATGCACCGCAACAGCGTCGCGCGTGAGCGCTGCGATGTGCATCGGCGGGGCCGACCCGCTTGCGGCAACGATCTTGCCGCGGTCGAGCAACTGCGGCGCCTCATAGGCCATCGCATTGGCGACGTTCGCGGGTAGCGAAGCGGTGGATTGCGGATCGGCGGCACGCGCTTTCACGGCGGCGATCTGTTCGGCCGAGGCGGGCGTCGGTGACATCGCGGCGTCATCCCAGCGGACGCGGGCCTCGATCATCTCGGCCATGGTCTGCGGATGCTCGGCAGCGGCCGCGACCACAACCGGAGCAGCCGACGCGACGCGATAGCTCGCGGTCTGGACTGGCCGCGCACGCGGCACCATTGCGGCAATCTTGTCCTTCACCCTCTCTGCCGCCGTGACGATCAGGCCGGGCTTGGCAGGTGTTTCAGCGGCAGCGGATGTTTCGTCATCCTCTGTTGCCTGTCGCCCCTTGAACAGCGAGGCGAGCAGGCTGCGGCTGCCGGTCGTCGTGGTTTCGTCGCCCTTGCGGTGCCGGATTTCAGCGAGCGCGAGATCATAGCCCTTCAGCGGACGTCCATCGGTGGGGACATGGATCGTCTTGCCGTCGGGGAAGACGCGCACGAGCTGGTCGTGGGTCATGCGCGGCCAGTGCCGGATATTGCCGGTATCGAGGTGCACGAAGGGCGAGCCGGAGCTGGGATAGAAGCCGACGCCGCCGCGTTGCAGGCGAAGCCCGGCGAAGCGGATTTTCTCGAGCGGCACGCCGGGAATGAAGAAGTCCATCGCGTGGCCGAGCATGTGCTGGCTGAAGCGTGCGACGCCGGAATGCGCCGAGCGGCGGCGCAGCATCGCGTTGGTCTTGGGCGAGCGATACGCCGAGATGATCTGGATCGGTTGCTTGGCGTCGACGTCGCTATAGACCTCCCACAGGATGTCGAACAGATGCGGGTCCATCGTGGTCGAATCCTGGCTGCGCCAGTCGCGGAGGAAGTGGTTGAGTTTTTTCAGGGCATCGGTGTCATAGCGGCCGTTGCGCTTGAAGGTGACGGTGAGGTCTTCGCCAGAATGGGTGTGGTGGAAGGAAAGGGTGCGGGTGTCGTTGCTGGCGGTCGCGTCATGCACTGCGCCTGCGCCCGCGAGTAGCAGGAGAGTCGCGGCCGTGCTCACTCGCAAGGAGCGTTGCACAGGCCAAGGTCTGATGCCGCGTGGATGATCGCCCGCCACTTATCGTCCTGCTGGAACGCCCGGGAAGAAATCTCCGCTACCCCACGCAGCGGAGATGGTGAATTGTGTGTAACGCTGGCCGGTTAATGGAAATTTACCCCCATCCCCGATCACGCGATCGCGAGCTAACGGGCCGACTGTGGCAAAAAATGGCCGGTATCTGTGTCGCCCCTGACGTCAGGGTTAATGCAAAGGGCCCCGCTTGCGGCGGGGCCCTGATTTTATTGTCTAAGGTGCATTCCGGAACCGGGGAACCCGAGCCGAAAAATTTATCCCTTTACCGATAGCGCCGGCGGCTGCGGGGCTCCGGTTCAACTTCAGCCCGGCCGCCGCCGCCAAACAGCATCTGGAAGAAGTTCGGCATCGAGGAGCGTGTATCCGCGTAGTTGTCGCCGGGAATGTTCAGGTTGCCCGTCGGTCTCACATAATTCGGCTGCGAGTGTGCGACGACGGTTTCGAGATTGCGGCGGCCGCCTTCCTTCAAGAGCTTGATCATGGTCGCGTCGCGGCCATAGATGTCCTTGCGGAACTCGAGCTTGCCGGCCTCATCCACGAACGCGGTCTGGTAGGTGAGGTTGACCGGGATCGGCGTCGGCAGATTGATGTTGATCTCGTTGTGGCCGTACATGCTGCGGATCTTTTCCGGCGTGTAGTGATCCTGCGGCAGTGCGATGCCGAGCAGCGTCGCGGCGTACTGATCCGGGTTCTGCACGCGCATGCAGCCATGGCTGTAGGCGCGCTCGGTCTTCGCGAACAGATACTTGTCCGGCGTGTCGTGCTGATACACCAGGAACTTGTTCGGGAAGTTGAAGCGGATGCGGCCGAGCGCGTTGGCTTCGCCCGGCGGTTGCGAGATGCGGATGGTGCCGTCGGGGTTGCGCTGCAGCTTGAGGCCCATGCGCTCGAGCACGGTGGGATCCTGCTGCAGGGCAGGCAGGTACTCGTTGTAGATGATCGAGGGCGGCACATTCCAGGTCGGATTGACGGTGATGTACTTCATCGTCTGGGTCAGAAGCGGCGTGGCATGCTTGCCAGGCTTGCCGACCACGACACGGGTCTTCCATGCCGTTTCGCCGTTGTGCATCACCCGCAGCGTGTACTCGGGAATGTTGAGGATCACATAGGCGTCGCCAAGGGATGGCGCACCGAGATCGCGCGGCAGCCAGCGCAGACGCTCCATGTTGACGCGCACGATGTCGACCTTGCTGTCCTGTCTCTCGCCGTTCAGCGCACGGATCGTGTTCCGGGCCATGATGCCGTCGGCCTTCAATCCGTTCTGCGCCTGGAATTTGCGGACGGCGGCTTCGACGGTGGCGTCGTAATGCGTGTCGTTCGGATTCTCGGTCACGCCGAGCCGGGCGCGCAGCGCGGGCACGCGCGGATCGTCCATCGGCTCCGCCTCGGCGCCGTTGCGCGGCTTGAGGTAGCGCAGCGCCGCTCCGTCTTCAATTTTATGCTGATGTGTTTCGCCGACACCGCGCAGCTCGGCGAGCTTGGCCTTCAAATCCCTGTAGAGCTTGAGCGGCGGGTTATAGGTCTCGAGTGCGGCCCCGGCATTGCGCGCGGTCGAGACGTTGATCAGCACTTCGGTCGGGTCGGGGTAGTGCTCGGGATACTGGATGTCACCGGATACCTGTGACCAGTGCATGCGGCCGCTCTGGGCCTGGCGCGCGTAGTCGAGCACGCTTTCGGTCAGTTTCAGTTCGGCATCGGCCTGTGCATCGGCAGTTGCAGCGGCGGCGAAATTCGGCACCGGATAATCCTCCGGGTCGAGACCGTCCTCGTCCGCCTTCTTCAGCCGTGCGATCGCGTCATTGGCGCGCGAGGTCGCGGCTGCACCCTTGGTCCAGAGCGGGGCGTAGTTACGGTCCTTGTAGAAGGCTTCCACCGCCTCGCGCTCTTTCTTGCGGTCAAAATACTTTGACGCCTTGGTGGAGATCAGGCTGCGCAGCGCTTCGGCGGACGGATCGAGCGCGGCGACAGCGGGAGTGGCGGCCGGGGTTTCAGTCTTGGCATTATCAGTCTTGACGTTATCGGTCGTGGCTGGAGCAGCGGGTGCTGTCGCGGCCGCATCGGCTTTCGCCGGCTCGGGCGCCGCGGCCTCAACCCTGGCGGCTTCCGGCTTGGCGGCGTCAGCCTTCGGCGCGTCGGCGGCCGCCGCCTTGTTGTCGGCTTTTGCCTCCGTCCTGGCAGGCTCGGCCGCCGCAGGCTTTGCAGCGTCTGCGGCCCCGGCTTTCGAGGCGTCGGCCGTCACGTCGGCGGCGGTCGGCGGCGGGACATTCGAGGTGTCGGGCATGGGAACTGCGGCGCTGATGGAAGCGTCCGTTGGCTTGGCCGGGTCGGCATGGGCCAAGGTCACGGTTCCGGTCAGCAGGAAGGTTGCTGCGACGGCTGCCAGCACGCGGTCGTAACCGCTGCGGCCAGTCGAGAGGTCATGCATTATCGAGTTCCCTGAGCGAGGCTGTTCCGGCCTGAAACAGCGAAGTTTATCTCATTCGAGCCCGCAGCAAGGTGAAACCCGGCTCGCGCCGGTTCGTTTCCCCGGCATATCGCGCCCGGTCGATTCATCGCACCATCAGCAAGTGTACACGCGCCAACGCAATGCGCCTAGCTTGCGCCGGAACGTGTCACGGGAAACTGACCGTGCTGACGGTGATCTGCAACCACCCGGCGTGCTTTCTCTTGGTCTGTCACCAAGCCGCAACGGTTCGATGCAGAGCCTGTTTCAGGATTCCTTGTTCCTTCCGGCGGGAACTGCGGTGATGTCGTCCATCTTCCGGTACAGCGTGGAACGGCCGATCCTCAGACGCCGCGCCACCTCCGACATCTGGCCGCGATAATGCGCGATCGCGAAGCGGATGATTTCGGCTTCCGTCTCATCCAGCGGACGGCACTCGCCGTCCTCGTCGAGCATCGGCAGGGTGCCGTGTGGCAGCAGGGCCGGCGAGGGCTGGCTGGGCGCGATCGGGGCATCATGCGCGGCGACCCGCGCAGGCTGCGCGATGGTCAGCGGTTCGATGTCGGAAGCCGCATCCGGCCCTGTGGGGCCGTCATTAATCGCGGGGAAGTCATCCGCCCGCAATTCATCGCCGTCGGACAGCACCACCGCGCGATAGACCGCGTTCTCAAGCTGGCGGACATTGCCCGGCCAGTCGGCGTTAACGAGCCGGGCCATGGCGTCGGCGCCGACGCGGACGATGGCGCGATTTTCCTCGGCGCTGAAGCGGGCGAGGAAATGCCGCAGCAGATGGGGAATGTCCTCGCGCCGCGCCCGCAGGGGCGGGATCGTCAGCGGTAGCACGTGCAGGCGATAGAACAGGTCGTCACGGAAATGCCCCGCCTTCACATGGTTGAGCAGATTGCGGTTGGTCGCCGAGATGATGCGGACGTCGACCTTGACCGGCTTGCGGCCGCCGACCGCCTCGACCTCGCCTTCCTGCAGGGCGCGCAGCAATTTCACCTGCGCCGTCAGCGGCAGTTCGCCGACCTCGTCAAGAAACAGCGTGCCGCCGGAAGCTTCGACGAACTTTCCGGCGTGACGTTCGGTGGCGCCCGTGAAGGCGCCCTTCTCGTGGCCGAACAGGATCGACTCCACGAGGTTGTCGGGGATCGCGCCGCAATTGACAGTGACGAACGGCTTGCTGGCGCGATCCGAGGAGCCATGGATGGCGCGTGCGACCAATTCCTTGCCGACCCCGGATTCGCCTTCGATCAGCACCGGAATGGCCGAGGCTCCGGCCTTCTTGCCCATCTCCAGCACATGGCCCATCGCCTCCGAGCGCGTCACGATGTCCTTGAAGGTGAGGCGGCCCTCGCGCGAGTGGCGGATGCGCTGCAACTCGCCCTTCAAGGCGCTGGTGTCGAGCGCGTTGCGCAACGAGACCTGAAGCCGCTCGATGCCGACCGGCTTCACCACAAAATCATGCGCGCCGGCGCGCATCGCGGAAACAACGTTGTCGATGCCGCCATGCGCGGTCTGCACCACCACCGGAATGTACAGGCCCATCTCGCGCATCTTCGACAGCACGCCGAGACCGTCGAGGCCTGGCATCACGAGATCGAGCACGATGGCATCGACCGTGCGCATCTCGTCCGCGATCACCGTCATGGCAGCGTCGCCGCTTTCGACGACGATGGTCTGATAGCCGCAACGTTGCACCATATTTTCCAGCAGACGGCGCTGGACGGCATCGTCATCGGCAATCAGAATAGTCGCGGCCATGGAATTCCCCGGTCAGCAGGTTTATCTGTCTCGAATCGGGGCACTCTCGCCGATGCCGATTAACGGCCTCTTAAGAGTTGGCGGACGTTCGCGCTCCGTCAGCATACGAACAACACGGGTAGGAACACATAATGGCTGCACGTTCGTCCTCCGCTCTGCGTCAACCCGCCAAGACCAGGAAGGCGGCGAAGCCTGTGAAACCCGCGGCCAAAAAAGCGGTGAAGAGGACGGCGAAGCCGCCCGAGTGGAATCTGGGTGATCTCTACAGTTCGATCACCGCGCCGGAGATCGCGCGCGATCTCGACAAGCTCGATGCCGACTGCATCGCGTTCGAGGCGGCCTACAAGGGCAAGATCGCGGATGCGCTGGCGAAGCCTGGCGCCGGGGAGTGGCTGGCGGAGGCCGTGAAATCCTACGAGGCGATTGATGATCTTGCCGGGCGGCTGATCTCCTATGCAGGCCTCATTCATGCCGGCGACACGGTCGATCCGGCGATCACCAAATTCTACGGCGACGTGTCCGAGCGCCTCACCAACGCCTCGACGCATCTGTTGTTCTTCACGCTTGAACTCAACCGCATCGATGACGACCTGATCGAAAAGGCGATGGAAGTGCCTTCACTTGGGCATTATCGTCCTTGGCTCGAGGACATCCGCAAGGACAAGCCGTATCAGCTCGAGGATCGCATCGAGCAGCTTTTTCACGAGAAATCGACCACAAGCTACGGCGCATTCAACCGTATGTTCGACCAGACCATCGCGGGCCTGCGCTTCAAGGTTGGATCGAAAGAACTGGCGATCGAGCCGACGCTGAACCTGTTGCAGGATCGCGCGCCCGAGAAGCGCAAGGCGGCGGCGCAGGCACTGGCGAAAACCTTCAAGGCGAATGAGCGCACTTTCGCGCTCGTCACCAACACGCTCGCCAAGGACAAGGAAATCTCCGATCGCTGGCGCGGGTTTGAGGATGTCGCGGATTCGCGCCACCTGGCCAACAGGGTGGAGCGCGAAGTGGTGGACGCGCTGGTGGCGTCGGTGCGTGCGGCGTATCCGCGCATCTCGCATCGCTATTACGCACTGAAGGCGTCGTGGTTCAAAAAGAAGAAGCTCGCGCATTGGGACCGCAACGCGCCGCTGCCGTTCGCGGCCGCCGGCCAGATCGGGTGGAGCGACGCCAAGGCCACCGTTCTGAAAGCCTATGGTGATTTCTCGCCGGAGATGGCGGGCATCGCGAAGCGTTTCTTCGACGATCGCTGGATCGACGCGCCGGTGCGTCCGGGCAAGGCGCCGGGCGCGTTCTCGCATCCGACCACGCCGTCGGCGCATCCGTATGTGCTGATGAACTACCAAGGCAAGCCGCGCGACGTCATGACGCTCGCCCACGAACTCGGCCACGGCGTGCATCAGGTACTGGCGGCGAAGCAGGGCGCGCTGATGGCGCCGACGCCGCTGACGCTGGCCGAGACCGCAAGCGTGTTCGGCGAGATGCTGACCTTCAAGCGTCTCCTGGCGCAGACCAGGAACGCCAAGCAGCGTCAGGCGCTGCTTGCGGGCAAGGTCGAGGACATGATCAACACGGTGGTGCGGCAGATCGCGTTCTATTCGTTCGAGCGCGCGGTGCACACCGAGCGCCGCAACGGCGAACTGACCGCCGAACGCCTCGGCGAGATCTGGCTGTCGGTGCAGGGTGAGAGCCTGGGGCCGGCGATCGAGATCAAGCCGGGCTACGAGACGTTCTGGATGTACATTCCGCACTTCATCCATTCGCCGTTCTACGTCTACGCCTACGCGTTCGGCGATTGTCTCGTGAACTCACTCTATGCGGTTTATGAGCATGCAGCGGAAGGCTTCGCCGAGCGCTACCTCGACATGCTCGCGGCGGGCGGCACCAAGCATTATTCCGAACTGCTGGCACCGTTCGGACTTGATGCGAAAGACCCCGCTTTCTGGAATGGCGGCCTGTCGGTGATCGAGGGGATGATTGGCGAACTGGAGGCGATGGGGTAGGGCATCCGAGCGCCTGTTTTTCGACATTCTGAAATCGTCAAGCGCTGCCCGGGGGCAAAATCTGCCGAAAAACCGGGCAGTTGTGGGCTGTTCAACTTTTTGCCTAGAGGAAGCCGTCCAAACCGTTGCCCTGCTGCGGCAAGTGCGGTATTGCCCACGCAAAGCTAATGCTGGAGGCAACAATGGCAGACCACAGTGAAGTGGCCTACACCACCGCGGATGGCAACGACTATCCGGCGCACGAACAGACCTACGAAGGCTTCTTGAAGCTGACGAAATACACCGCCCTCACGCTGGTCGTGATTTTGGCGCTGATGGCGTACTTCCTCACCTAAAATTCGATTATTCCCTGATTGTTCAATGGGATTGGAGGGAGGCGGCTTGTGCTGCCTCCGCATGTTGTCGAGGTGCGCCATGCACCGGTCAGACGCGACTGTGAGATCGCGGGAGGCTTTATGAAGATAGCGATTGCCAAGGAACAGGACGCGGCCGAGCCGCGCGTCGCGGCGACGCCCGACACTGTGAAGAAATTCAAATCGCTCGGGATCGACGTTGTGATCGAGCCGGGCGCGGGCATCAAGTCCGGCCTGCTGGACGCCGACTACGAAGCCATGGGCGCCGTAGTTAGCGCCGACGCCGTGAAGGACGCCGACATCGTCATCAAGGTGAAGCGTCCGACTGCCGCTGAAGCTGCATCCTACAAGAAGGGTGCGCTCGTGATCGCGATCATGGACCCCTACAACAACGAAGCCGCGCTGAAGTCGCTCGCCGACACCGGCGTGTCGGCCTTCGCGATGGAATTGATGCCGCGCATCACCCGCGCGCAGGTGATGGACGTCTTGTCGTCTCAGGCGAACCTCGCGGGCTATCGCGCGGTGATCGAGGGCGCCGAAGCCTTCGGCCGCGCCTTCCCGATGATGATGACCGCAGCCGGCACCGTGCCAGCCGCCAAGGTGTTCGTGATGGGCGTCGGCGTCGCCGGTCTTCAGGCGATCGCGACAGCGCGCCGCCTCGGTGCCGTCGTCTCCGCCACCGACGTTCGCCCGGCCACCAAGGAACAGGTCGAGTCGCTCGGCGCCAAGTTCCTCGCGGTCGAAGACGAGGAATTCAAGAACGCGCAGACGGCGGGCGGTTACGCCAAGGAAATGTCCAAGGAGTATCAGGCCAAGCAGGCCGCGCTCACCGCCGAGCACATCAAGAAGCAGGACATCATCATCACCACGGCGCTGATCCCGGGCCGTCCGGCTCCGAAGCTTGTGACGCTCGACATGGTGAAGTCGATGAAGCCGGGCTCCGTGCTGGTCGATCTCGCGGTCGAGCGCGGCGGCAACGTCGAGGGTGCGAAGGCTGATGAGATCGCCGACGTGGGCGGCGTCAGGATCATCGGCTACACCAATCTTGCGGGCAAGGTTCCGGCATCGGCCTCGAGCCTGTACGCGCGCAATCTGCAGTCGTTCATCGAGACGATGTTCGACAAGGAAACCAAGTCGCTGGCCGTGAAGTGGGACGACGAACTGGTCAAGGCCACCGCGCTGACCAGGGACGGCGCCGTTATCCACCCGAACTTCCAGCCGAAGGCGTAAGGAGTCCAGCCATGCATGGTCTTGAGATTGTCGACCCGTTCGTGTTCCGGCTGTCGATCTTCGTGCTCGCGGTGTTCGTGGGCTATTTCGTGGTGTGGTCGGTGACGCCCGCGCTGCACACGCCGCTGATGTCGGTGACCAACGCGATCTCCTCGGTGATCGTGGTTGGCGCGCTGCTCGCAGTCGGCGTGGCGCTTGTCGGCGACGACAACGGCCCGCTCTGGGCGCGCGCCTTCGGGTTCATCGCGCTGATTTTCGCAAGCATCAATATTTTTGGCGGCTTCCTTGTCACCCAGCGCATGCTGGCGATGTACAAGAAGAAGCAGAAGTGAGCAGGGGCTGAAGCCATGAACGCTAATCTTTCAGCGCTGCTCTATCTGGTGGCAGGTGTTCTCTTCATCCTGTCGCTGCGCGGGCTTTCAAGTCCGGCCTCTTCGCGCCAGGGCAACTTCTTCGGCATGATCGGTATGGCGATCGCGGTCGCCACAACGCTTGCGGCGCATCCGCCCGCCAGCGTCACCGGCTGGATTCTCGTGATCCTCGGCGTCGCCATCGGCGGCAGCATCGGTGCGGTGATCGCCAAGCGCGTGCCGATGACCTCGATGCCCGAACTGGTCGCCGCCTTCCATTCGCTGGTCGGCATGGCCGCGGTGCTGGTTGCCGCCGGGGCGTTCTACGCTCCCACCGCCTTCGGCATCGGCACCCACGGCGCGATCCACGCCCAGAGCCTCGTCGAAATGTCACTCGGCGTTGCGATCGGCGCGCTGACCTTCACCGGTTCGGTGATTGCGTTCCTCAAGCTGTCGGGCCGCATGAGCGGCGCGCCCATCATTCTGCCGGCGCGTCACATCATCAATATCGTGCTGGCGCTCGCGCTGGTGTTCTTCATCTACGGCCTGATCTCCTCGCAGAGCGCGGTCGACTTCTGGCTCATCACCATCATCGCTCTGGTGCTCGGCGTGCTCCTGATCATCCCGATCGGCGGCGCCGACATGCCGGTGGTGATCTCGATGCTCAATTCCTATTCGGGTTGGGCCGCGGCCGGCATCGGTTTCACGCTCGGCAACTCGGCGCTGATCATCACCGGTGCGCTGGTGGGCTCGTCGGGCGCGATCCTGTCCTACATCATGTGCCACGCGATGAACCGCTCCTTCATCTCGGTGATTCTCGGCGGTTTCGGCGCCGATGGTGGTGCTGCGGCCGCAGGCGGCGGCAGTGGCGAAGTGAAACCGGTCAAGCTCGGCTCGGCCGACGACGCGGCCTTCATCATGAAGAACGCGCAGAAGGTCATCATCGTGCCGGGCTACGGCATGGCGGTGGCGCAGGCCCAGCACGCTCTGCGCGAGATGGCCGACACGCTGAAGGAGGAAGGCGTCGAAGTGAAGTACGCCATCCACCCGGTCGCGGGCCGCATGCCGGGCCACATGAACGTGCTGCTGGCGGAAGCCAACGTGCCCTACGACGAGGTGTTCGAGCTTGAGGACATCAACTCGGAGTTCGCGCAGGCCGACGTGGCGTTCGTGATCGGCGCCAACGACGTCACCAACCCGGCGGCGGAAGAAGACCCGTCCTCGCCGATCTACGGCATGCCGGTGCTGCAGGTCTGGAAGGCCGGCACCGTGATGTTCATCAAGCGCTCGCTCGCCTCCGGCTATGCCGGCGTCGACAACCCGCTGTTCTATCGTGACAACACCATGATGCTGCTGGGCGACGCCAAGAAGATGACGGAGAACATCGTCAAGGCGATGTAGTTTCACGAAAATGCGCTAGCCTTTGCGGCGTGAGCGCACATGGCAACATTCCACGGTCAGCCTGGGTCTTCCCATGCTGGCCGTTTTGCTGTTTGTCGCCACGGCGATCCCTTCGCTCGGCATCGGTACGATCCGGCGGTGTCGGAGGCTACCAATCTTCTCGACAAGACGCCGGTGCCGGGACTTCCATCCCGCGACGTCGCGCTGCTGGTGATAATGATGCCGGTCAGCATGATGAGGCTCGGAACCGGACGCACCAACATCCTGTTCGGACTTGTCCATCTGATTGTATTCACGATCTTCCTGCTGCCGGGTTTCGTGCCTTAACCCGCTTTCAAGCATTGAATTCTAAAGCGTGACTGCTTGCCACCATGCGGTCGCAGTTGATCCCTCAATCGGCCCAAAAGTTCCCGCATGCAAGCGCTGCGCGGGGAGCACATTCGGCGATGATCAAGAAGTTTCTGTCCAAATATATTCTGGAGGTCATACCTTCCATCGTGGCGACGGTCGTTGGCGCCTACATCGTCACCAACTACATCAACGCCAAGCCGCCTGCCGACAAGCCTCCGGCGGCGATGGCCGTTCCTGCCCAGGTGGCTTCCGGAACGCTGCACAACACAGAGGCCGCCGCCAGGGTGGCGGAAAAGGCCGCCGAGGCCAAGGCGGCCGCGGAGCGGGTGGCTGGCGAGAAGGCCGCAGCCAAGGTTGCCGCCGAAAAAGCTGCTGCAGACAAGGCGGAGGCCCGGAAGACTGCTGAACGGCTCGCCAGTGAAAAGCGCGAAGCCGAGAAGCGTGAACTTGAGAAGAGGGAGGCCGAGCGGCGCGAAGCCGAAAGGCGCGCACACGCCCTCGCCAAGGCTGTCCCCGTGGTCAGGACACCGATCGCCAAGCCGGTGGAGGAGAGCGCGGCCACTCCCGACGCCAATGATATGGCGCGCGCCGCCATTGCGCGGCTGCGGGCCGAACATCCTGCGGCTGTTGCACCGCCGGTTCCGAAGATGCCCGAACAAGCGGTTGCTCCGGTCCTTGCAGCGCCCGTATCCCAGCCTGTCGCGATCCCTGCGGTCCCGCCGGTGCGTGAGGCCAATGTCAGCCCAACTGCGCCGGCGCCGCCTGCCGCGGTCACGCCGCTGCCGACGGCTTCCATCGGCACCACGCCACCCGTTGCCGATGTCAACGCTTCGCATCTGGTGCCGCCAGCGGATATCCCCTCGCAGCCGCTTGATCTGCAGGCCGGCGATGGCAGCAAAAAGGACGATGGTTCAGTGGTCTCGGATGTGATGTCGGCGACCAAGTCCGCGTTCCAGGCCGTGCTGCCGCACTGAAGCGGTTCAGGTTTATTCCGGATGTCGTCATGCGCGGGCCTGACCCGCGCATCCATCGAGAAACGAAGAGTTGCTTCAAAAGATGGATTGCCGGGTCGAGCCCGGCAATGACGATTCTTGCTTCCATCAAAACTTGAAACGCGCTAGCGGCGCGCTTTTTTCTTCACGCCTTTGGCCGCCGTTTTCCTAGCCGGAGTCTGTTTGACGGGCCGGCGGGACGGCAACGATGTCGTGCCGCCATTCTCCGCCATCGATTTGAAGAAGTCCTTCACGGGGCTGATCTCGCCGGGGTGGGAGGCGCTATAGCCCGGCAGGCTGGCGATCGCATTGCGGAATTCCTCGCCCTTCATCAATTCGATGAGGTGCTGCATTGGCAGTGTCTCGAGGAAGGCGCGGTGGCAGACGAAGAAATAGTCCTCGGTCACCAGCGGGATGAAATCCAGTCCGAACTGCCGCGCCGCCGCCTCGACGCCGAAGCTTGCATCGGCCATGTCGCTGGCGACGAAGGCCGCCACCGCCGCATGGGTGAATTCCAGTTGTGTCTCATGCAAGGCGGCAGGATCCACGCGGTGTAAGTCCAGCAGCTGATTGAACACCTGCCGCGTGCCGGAATCGTGGTCGCGATTCACGAAGCGAGCCTTGCGCGCGGCAAGGTCTTCGAGCGAATGAATTTTCAGCGGATTATCCCGCTTCACCATCAACCCCATCTCGCGCGTGACAAGGCTGATGACGCGATCCTCGCGCGGGTCGAGCCATTCGAGGCAGGAGCGGATGTTCTGCTCGCGCAACGGCCCGCGCGGCAGATGGACGCCGGACAGATCGCAGGCATTCTGCGCAAGCGAAACGAGTGAATTCTGGTTGCTGACATAACGCAGATCGACGCCGAGACCGGGCAGGCGGTCGAGCATCTCGCGCAGCTTCGACACCGCGAAGCCATGACTGGCGTGAACGCGGATCACCGACGGCTGCTGGTGCAGGAACGGTTTGATCTCGCTCGCAAGCTCCTGCGCGAGGTTCTGCAGTTGCGGGCCGAGCCGCGCTTCGAGTCGTTGCCCCGCCCAGACCAGTTTCTCACCGAACGGCGTCAGCGTTGTGCCGCGGCCACGCTGGCGTTCAACCAGCGGTGCGCCGAAGAAAGCGGACCATTGCTCGATCAGATTCCAGACATGCCGGTACGACAGATTGGCATGCGTGGCGGCGCTGGTGAGTTTTCCGGTCTGTCGAATTTCATTCAGGATTCCGAGCATGACGATGGCAGCCTGCGGGCTGCCTTCTTTCCGAAATCGCCAGACCGGCTCGATCTCGATATGAAACATCGTACTTTTCCTTATGTACTTCTGTTCATATGTAAGCGAATGCTTGCGCTCAAGATATCATATTTTTTACTGAATAAATCCTCCTATCTTAAAGAACAAGAAGAAGGAGAAATATGATGTCTATAGCATATGACTATGATGCTGTATCGCTCATCAGGCGTGTTTCGGCCCGGGAAAAGCTGCTTGTCATCGACGGCAGGCTTGTTCCCTCCGCCTCCGGCAAGACCTTCCGAAGCATCAACCCCGCCACCGAGGACGTTATTGCCACCGTCTCCGAAGGCGGCGTGGAAGATGTCGAGCGGGCCGTTGCTGCAGCGAGGCGGGCGTTCAGCGGGCCGTGGAGCCTGATGCGGGCGTCAGAGCGGAGCAAGATCCTGCTCCAGCTCGCCGAGTTGATGAAAGAACACACCGATGAACTTGCCGAACTGGAAAGCCTTGATGCCGGCAAGCCGATTTCGGCGGTGCTGCGGCAGGATCTGCCGGCTGCGATCGATACCCTGACCTACTATGCCGGATGGGCCGACAAGGTGCATGGCGAAGTGATCCCTGCGCGTGAGGACGCGCTGACCTACACCGTGCGCGAGCCGGTAGGTGTGGTCGCGGCGATCGTGCCGTGGAATTTTCCGATGATGATCGGGATGTGGAAACTGGCTCCCGCGCTGGCTTGCGGCTGTACCGTGGTGATGAAGCCGGCTGAACTGACTTCGCTCTCGGCGCTGCGGATTGCCGAACTCGCGCTCGAGGCCGGGCTGCCGGCCGGTGTCTTCAATGTTGTTGCGGGTTCTGGCCGTGTGGTCGGCGAGGCGCTCGTCAACCATCCGGATGTCGACAAGGTGACGTTCACCGGCTCACCCGGCGTCGGCCGCGGCATCATGAAAGGTGCGGCGAGCAACTTCAAACACGTCTCGCTCGAACTCGGCGGCAAGTCGGCCAACGTGATCTTCGAGGATGCGGATATTGCCGCAGCCACCAGATCGGCGGCGTCCGGCGTGTTCTTCAACGCCGGGCAGGTGTGCTCGGCGGGCTCCCGCGTACTCGCCCATGAGAAGGTCTATGACGAAGTCGTCGAGCGTCTCACGGCCCGCGCGCGGACCATGAAAATGGGTGATCCGTCGGATCGATCCACGATGCTTGGCCCGGTGATCTCCGAAAAGCAGATGAACAGCATTCTCGGCTACATCGACATCGGCCGGAAGGAGGGCGCATCGCTCGCGACCGGCGGCGAGCGCATCGGCCGACGCGGCTTCTACATCGCGCCGGCAGTGTTTGCGAATGTCACGCACGAGATGCGCATCTCGCAGGAGGAGATCTTCGGGCCAGTGGTGAGCGTCATCAAGTTCAGGGACGACGCGGAGGCGCTGCGCATCGCCAACGGCACGGCGTTCAGTCTCGCCGCGGGCGCGTGGAGCCGCGACATCGGCCGCCTGCAGCACTTCGCCCGCCATGTGAAGGCAGGCACGGTCTGGCTGAACACCTTCGGCTATACGGACGTGCGGCTGCCGTGGGGCGGCGCGCATGATTCCGGGCTTGGCCGCGAGCGCGGCACCGCGGCGCTGAAGAACTTCACCGAGGAAAAGGTGGTGTGGCTCAACACCCGAGGCTGAGGGCGAATTGATGTCGATGGTATCAATAAACTCGTCATGCCCGGCTTCATGCCGGGCATCCATGTCTTAAGGTCTCAATGAGGAAAGACGGGAATGGCCGGGACGAAAAGGCGTTCACGCCCGTCTGCGGCGGGCGATGCCCGGCCATGATGGAGCAGCATGTTTTGAGTCGCAAATGTCCTGTCGAACACCGTCCTCCAACGAAAAACGCGGACCGCAAGGCCCGCGTTTTTGTATCTGAAAGAAAGAAGTCGCTTAGCGCGGAGGGCGCGCTGCACCAGCACCGGCTGCGCCACCACGGCCACCTGCGCCGCGCTCGGCACCGGCGCCGAACACCGGCTTCGGCTTCATCGGCAGCAGACCTTCGCGCTGCAGCTTCTTGCGTGCGAGCTTGCGGGCGCGGCGAACGGCTTCCGCCTTCTCGCGCGCCTTCTTCTCGGAGGGCTTTTCATAATGACCGCGGAGCTTCATCTCGCGGAAAATACCCTCGCGCTGCATCTTCTTCTTCAGCGCCTTGAGGGCCTGGTCGACATTGTTATCGCGGACGAGAACCTGCACGCGGCATCCTTTTTTTGGTTCGAAAGCCTGAAAATGGGGACGAAAGAAAGGGTCGCCAAAGGCTAAGCCCTTCACGTCGAAGTGGGGTTTCTATCAGATCGGGGGAGTGGTGTCCACGCCCGCGGGCAGGGTTTTTCGTGAATACAGAGGCCATCAATCGGGGACAAATTCGGGACGGGCAGGATCCGTTTCCCACGGTTTTGGAGCGCTCCGCATCTGGATCGGGGCGCCGCGGGCGGATTGGCCGCTGTTCCGGAGGCGACAGCGGGATCGCCGGGGCCGGCAGAACCCTCGCCTCACAACACAAAGGCCGCTGCGCAGGATCGTGACGGCCCTCAGGTTTACTTGTGAGGCTTCACCTCGGTGACGTGCCCCATCTTGCGTCCCGGGCGCGATGCGCCCTTGCCGTAAAGATGAACCGTCGCGCCGGGCACGGTCAGCCATTTGCGGTAGCCGAGGACCTCGTCGCCGATCAGGTTGGTCATGGTGACCTGGCCGTGACGGATCGGATTGCCGAGCGGCCAGCCGGCGATGGCGCGGATGTGCTGTTCGAACTGCGACACCGACGCACCGTCCAGCGTCCAGTGGCCGGAATTGTGCACCCGTGGAGCGATCTCGTTGACCAGCAAACCCGGTCCGCTCTCGCCGGGCACGACAAACATCTCCACACCGAGCACGCCGACATAATTCAGCGCGTTGGCGATCCTGGTTGCGATCATGCGCGCCTCGTTGGCCAGTGCCGCCGGAATCGCCGCAGGCGCATAAGAGAATTTCAGGATGTGGTTTTGGTGCTCGTTCTCGGTGACGTCAAAGCACACGACATCGCCGCTCATGGAGCGCGCGGCGATCACCGAGACCTCTTTTTCGAACGGAACAAAGGCTTCGAGGATCGCCGAGCGGGTGGAGAGCGCCGTCCACACAGCGTCAAGATCGTCGCCTTCGCGGATCGTGGCCTGGCCCTTGCCGTCATAGCCGAACCGGCGGGTCTTCAGCACCGCGGGCAGGCCGAGTTTTTCGACCGCGCGGCGCAGATCCTCCAGCGAGCCGACGTCAGCGTAACCGGCGGTGCCGATGCCGAGGCCGTTGACGAAGTTTTTTTCCGTCAGGCGGTCCTGCGTCGTTCTCAGGATTGCCGTATCCGGCAATACCGGACGGCGCGCCTGCAGGGCCATCGCCGCCGCAGTCGGGACATTTTCGAATTCATAGGTGATGATGTCGACGTCGGAGGCAAACAGTTCCAGCGCCTCGATGTCGGCATATTCGGCACAGGTCGCGTGTTGCACCACATCAAACGCCGGCGAATCGGGATCGGGCGAGAAGATGTGAGATTTAAGGCCGAGCCGGGCGGCTGCAAGCGCCAGCATCCGACCGAGCTGGCCGCCACCTAAAATACCAATCGTGTCGCCGGGTTTCAGCGCCACCTGCTTTGTAGAAGTCACCTGGAATCCTTATGGCCGCTCGGAGACGGCGTCGGTTTGTTGCTTGCGCCATGCGGCAAGTTTTGCTGCCAGCCCGCCGTCGGACAGCGCGAGCACGCTGGCGGCCAGAAGCGCTGCATTGATAGCGCCAGCTTTGCCGATCGCCAAGGTTCCAACCGGCACGCCGGCGGGCATTTGCACGATGGAATAAAGGGAATCCACTCCCGACAGCGCCTTGGACTCCACCGGAACGCCGAACACCGGTAATTCGGTCATGGCGGCAGTCATGCCGGGCAGATGGGCGGCCCCGCCTGCGCCTGCGATCACGACCTTGTAACCGGCAGCCTTGGCGCCCTTGGCGAAGCGGTAGAGCCGCTCCGGCGTACGGTGGGCGGACACGATCAGCCGTTCGGAGGCAATATCCAGGGCGTCCAGCGTTTCGGCGGCATGCCGCATGGTTTCCCAGTCGGACTGGCTTCCCATGATGATGGCAATTGGGGCGGACATGGCGGCTCGATTCTCGGAAAAAAGGCAGAAAGACAAGGATTACAGGAGCAAACCCCCGCCGGGCAACCGCTTTGGGCGCGAGTTGGCGTCATGGTCAATGGCCGGCACGGTCTGTCGTCCCGGCTTGGCGGGCTGCGGATCGGCGGTCAGGCGATGATGTCGGGGGTGATCTGGTCTTCGAGGAAGGAAATCCGGTCGCGCAATTGCAACTTGCGCTTCTTCAGCCGTTGCAGTTGCAGCAGGTCGGGCGCGGGCGAATGGTGCAAGGCTTCGATTGCGGCATCGAGGTCACGATGCTCCTGTTGCAGCTGTGCCAGCTCGAGGGCGAATTCGTTATTGTCTTGTTCGGCCATGATGATCGACGGCTTGCCGGGATGCGACGTGAAGTTCCTTGTCTTCATGGCAGAAAAGGAAGTTCGGGACCAGCCTTCGCAAATTCCCAGCTGTGTTTTCTGAAATATGAAACGTTCCGTTCGCCGGGTCACAACAAGTTTGAATGTGTCGCATCGATCCCAGTCGACAGATCGCAATTGCGATGTACAATCTTTTGTTCGACATCGTATCTGACATCCACGGAAGAAGGAGACTTCTAATGGCGATTCAGGCGCATCTCGTTGAACTGGAGCGAAAGCACCGTGTTCTCGAAGGCGAACTCCACGAGGCTTTGAAGAATCTTGCGACTGACGATGTGCGTATTGTCGAGCTGAAGCGGCGCAAGCTGCTGCTCAAGGATCAGATCGAACGCCTGAAGGCGTCGGGCGGCCAGACGCTGCACTGATTTCCGTCTTCTTTTTTTCCGGACTTCAACAACTGGACGTGAGGGGCTGCTCGCCTGCCGGTGCCTTGTGCATCGTACTCTAGCGCGGCGAGGCGAGAGCCCGCACCTCTTCCGCGATTGCAAGCGAAGCAGTCAATCCCGGTGATTCGATACCAAACAGATTGACAAGCCCCGGGACGCCGTGGCGCTGCTCGCCCTGGATCAGAAAATCCTGCACCGCGACCACGGGCGGCACGATCTTCGGACGGATGCCTGAATAGGCCGGCACCAGCGCGCCATCCGGCAGATCCGGCCAATAGCGCCGGATCGCCGGGTAGAAGCGGTCCGCACGGCTTGGGTCGACATCGTAGGCGAGCGTCTCCACCCATTCGACGTCGGGGCCGAACCGTCCCGCACCGCCGATGTCGAGCGTAAGATGCACGCCAAGGCCGCCCGGCTCGGGCAGCGGATAAATCAGGTGCGAGAACGGCACGCGCATCGTGCAGGCGAAGTAATTGCCTTTGGCGTAGTAGGCGGCGGGAACGTGCTCGGGGGGCAATCCCTCGATAGTGCGGGCGAGGTGCGGGGCGTTCAACCCGGCGGCATTGATGAGAAGGTCGCAGCCCAGCGTCATCGGAGTATCGCCGCCGGTCTGGACCACGAATCCGCTGCCTTCTCGCCGTGCGTTCACGAGCGGCGCGTGAAAGGCGAAAGCCGCGCCCGCCTGTTCGGCGTCGCCGCGCAGCGCGAGCATCAAGGCATGGCTGTCAATGATGCCGGTTGAAGGCGAGTGCAATGCGCCGGTGCAGTTCAGTGCGGGCTCCCTGGCGCGCGCTTCCTCTGCGCTTAACGTGACGAGATCGGTGACGCCGTTCGCCTCGGCGCGTGCGCGGATTGCGGGGAGTCGGTCGGGATCATCGGCGCCGGTGGCGACGATCAGCTTGCCGCAGCGGCGGTATGGCACGCGGTGGTCCTCGCAGTAGCGGTACAGCATCTGCCGCCCCGCAACACACAGCCGCGCCATGGTGCTGCCTGCGGGATAATAGATGCCGGCGTGGATCACTTCCGAATTGCGCGACGACGTGCCGGTGCCGATGTCGCCGGCCGCCTCGGCCACGATCACTTCGCGCCCGGCCAGTGCGAGCGAGCGCGCCACCGCAAGCCCCACGACGCCTGCGCCGGCGACGATACATTCAACGCGATCCATGCATACTCCAGTGAGGCGTTTCGGTGATGGGCGCTCGCAGCTTTGCGCCGATTAGGATTGCATTAAGCATGACGAACCAATTGCTCGCGCGGAAGTGATTAAATCGCCGTCGCAAAGGTGAGCGTTTACCCAATTCATACCGCTGCAACCAGAGAGTGTCCTCCGTCAATCCACGGGTTATCATGGAAGTCTGGCGCAGGATCATCAGAACGGGGGCCATCCGCTTCTCCGGCGGGTTGGGTCTTGCTGTCGCGCTGTCGATGATCACGGCCCCGGTTGCCGATGCCATGACCGATGCCGAAGTGACGGCTGGCTTCGGTGGTATGGATCAGGGATCCCTGGCCTTTCAAATCGCGGTCGATGGCCTGCTCGTCATCCTGCTCTTGCTGGTGATGTTCGTCTGGGTGATGTCGGCGCTGCGCCGCGCCCGCCGGACCAATGTGCGCCGCGAATTTTTTGTTTCCTCCGCGCTCAACAATCTGTCCCAGGGCATTGTCATCACCAATGCGCGCCAGGTGGTGATCTATTGCAACGACCGCTATCTGCAACTTTACGGCCTGTCGCGTTCCGATCTTCGCAAGAACATGACGCGGTTCGAGCTCATGGAGCTTCGCAAGGCGCGTGGAATGCTGGCGGAAGACGTCGAGGTTTATTGGCGGCACTCCATGGCGCCTGAAGGCTATGTCAACGTGCTGCCGGACGGGCGGCGTATCCACATGAAGAAGGAGACGCTCTCCAACGGCGGCATCGTTGCGACCCACGAGGATGTCACCGAGCAGGGCAGGCTTTCGGATGAACTGGCCTCGACCAAGCGCTTTCTCGAGATGGTACTCGATAACATTCCGTCCGCCGTCATGGTCAAGCGCATCAAGGACGGCAAGTTTGTGCTCGCCAATCGCGCCGCCGAGACCATTCTCAACCGCAAGCGCGATGCCATCATCGGCCAGACGGTGATGGAGGTTCATCCGGAAGCTGCGGCGAAGTTCGTGCTTCAGCGCGACGATGCCGCGATCAAGCAGGGCGGTCTCGTCACCGAGGAACATCCGATCCCGACGGATAACGGCCTGCGGCTGTTCGCCACGCGCCGCGTTACCCTCGCGGACGAGGCGGGCGAGCCGCAATATCTCATCAAGACCAGCGACGACATCACCGACCGGCGTGAGACGGAATCGCGCATGGCTCACATGGCCTATCATGATGGCCTCACCGGCATGCCGAACCGCGCGGCGTTCCTGCAGGCACTGGCGCAGTTGATCGATGCCTGCGATGGCACCGATGAGGAATTCGCGGTGCTGTCGGTCGACCTCGATCGCTTCAAGGAGGTCAATGATGTGCTCGGCCACGAGGTCGGCGACAAGTTGCTGATCGAAGTGACCAAGCGGCTTGAGAAGGCCGCGGGCGCTGGCCTGGTCGCGCGGCTCGGCGGCGATGAATACGGCATGATCATCGACGGTGAGCAGCCGACGGCGGCATGGAAGCTCGCCGAGACCGTCGCCAGGATGATCTCGCAGGAATTCGAGATCGACGGCAAGACCCTGCGTATCGGCGTCACCGCGGGCATTTCGATCTTTCCGCGCAACGGCCGTGATGGCGCGGCGCTGCTGGCGAATGCTGGTGCGGCGCTGAGCCGCGCCAAGGCCAAATCGCGCGGCTCGATCGTGTTCTACGAAGCCGAAATGGATCAGCAGATCCGCGATCGGCGGGCCCTGCATCAGGAACTTCACAACGCGCTGCGCAAGGGCGAAGTGTCGTTGCACTACCAGCCGCAGGCGCGGGCGCGTCATACCCTGAGTGGCGACGATGTGACGGGCTTCGAGGCGCTGGTGCGCTGGTCGCATCCGACTCGCGGCTTCGTGCCGCCGGCCGATTTTATTCCGCTGGCGGAGGAAAGCGGCCTCATCGTCGAGATGGGGGAGTGGATTCTGCGTGAGGCCTGCCGCGAGGCGGCCTCATGGCCGCGCCATCTGCAGATCGCGGTCAACCTATCGCCCGCGCAATTCATGCATGGCGATCTGGTCGGCCTTGTCCACTCAATCCTGCTGGAGACGGGCCTGACCCCCGGCCGGCTCGAACTCGAGATCACCGAAGGCGTGCTGATCGACGATTTCGAGCGCGGCTTGCTGCTGCTGCGTCGCCTGAAGGCGCTCGGCGTGCGCATTGCGATGGACGATTTCGGTTCAGGCTATTCATCGCTGACCTATCTGCAGGCGTTCCCGTTCGACAAGATCAAGATTGATCGCGCCTTCGTCATGAACCTCGGCCGCAACCAGCAATCGTCCGCGATCATTCGCTCGGTAATCAGCCTTGGCCATGGCCTCGATATTTCCATTGTCGCCGAGGGCGTCGAGACGCAGGACCATTTGAGCTTCCTTGCGGTGGAGGCCTGCGACCAGGTCCAGGGCTATTTCCTTGGCAAGCCCGCACCGATCGCACAGTACGATGCGTGGGTGGGGCGGAAGCCCTATGTCGATGTCGAAGGCAGCAACGTCGTCGTCATCCGCCGGGTGAGCTAGTTTTCCTTTTCCCTGCCGGGCGCGCGTTGGGCGGCTGCGGCTGCCCGGCTTGACAATGCGCACAGTGATGCCAAGAGCATGGACGCTTTGGTGTGACGCGGCCTGAAAAAGGCCGTCGGGGCGGGAGTTCGCGATCAAATGCGGGATGGATTCTCATGAGCGGCGCCGTATCTGCGCCGTTGATGCGCATCGAGACTGTCAGCAAGCGGTTCGGCGGCTTTACCGCGGTCGATGGCGTTTCGCTCCAGATCGGTGCGGGTGAGTTCTTCGCATTGCTTGGCCCGAGCGGCTGCGGCAAGACCACGCTGTTGCGGATGCTGGCCGGATTTGATGTGCCCGACGAAGGCGGCATCTGGCTCGAGGGGAAGAACATCGCTGATGTGCCGCCGCATCTGCGCCCTGTAAACATGATGTTCCAGAACTACGCGCTGTTTCCCCATCTCAGCGTCGCGGCCAACATCGCCTTTGGCCTGAAGCGGGCAGGACTGCCGAAGGACGAAATTGCCGCACGCGTCACCGAGATGATCGCGCTGGTGCGGCTGCAGGGACTGGAGCGGCGCAAGCCGGATCAGTTGTCCGGCGGCCAGCGGCAGCGCGTGGCGCTGGCGCGGGCATTGGCACGGCGGCCGCGCCTTCTGCTGCTCGACGAGCCGCTGGCGGCGCTCGACAAGAAGCTGCGCGCCGAGACGCAGGCCGAACTCGTTCAGGTGCAGCGCCGCCTTGGCATGTCTTTCATCATCGTCACGCACGATCAGGAGGAGGCGATGACGCTGGCCGACCGGATCGGCGTCATGAACCAGGGGCGGCTGGTGCAGGTCGCAACGCCGCGCACGCTGTACGAGCGGCCGGATTCGCGCTGGATCGCGGGCTTCGTCGGCGACATCAATCTGTTCGCCGGGCAGGTGGTGTCGCAAGGTGGCGGGGGCGTCATCGTTGCGACGCCGTCCGCAGGCGTGCTTCGCGTCGTGGGCGAGGTGGAAGCCGGGCAGACGGTCTCGATCGCCGTGCGGCCCGAGAAACTCTCGCTCTCGCATGACCTGTCGTCAGGCCGCGACAATGCGCAGCCGGGCGAGGTGGTCGATGCCGGTTATCTCGGCGGACTGACGCGCTATCGCGTGAAGCTTGCCGGTGGCGATGTCGTTCAGGTTGCGCGCGCCAACGCGGCAGGAGATGGCGGTGCATTCGGGATCGGGCAGAACGTGACGGTGTCGTTCGCGCCCGAAGACGCGGTGGTGCTGACGCAATGAAGGGCCGTCGCATCTTCACCCGCCCGGCGCGGATTGCCGCCATTGCGCCCTATGTCTGGCTGGTGCTGTTCTTTCTGGTGCCGTTCGGCTTCGTGCTGAAGATCGCGCTGTCGCAGACTGTGATCGCGCAACCGCCTTATGCGCCAACCTTCGATGTGCTCGGAGGATGGAGTGCTGTTCGCGACAGCCTGTCGAAACTCTCGCTCGATAATTTCCATCTGCTCGCCTCCGACGACATCTACATCTTCTCCTATCTGCGCAGCGTCACCGTGGCGCTGGTCTCGACTTTGATCCTGCTCGTGATCGGTTATCCGGTCGCCTACGCGATGGCGCGGCTGCCGCAACGCTGGCAGGGCATTGCGATGATGCTGGTGGTGGTGCCGTTCTGGACCTCGTTCCTGATCCGCGTCTATGCCTGGATCAATATCTTGCAGCATGACGGGCTTCTGAATTCACTGCTGCTGATGCTTCACGTTATCGACCGCCCGGTGCGGTGGCTTTCCACCGACAGCGCGATGTATCTCGGCATGGTCTATTCCTATTTCCCGTTCATGATCCTGCCGCTGTTCGCGACGCTCTCGAAGATGGATGGCTCGCTGCTGGAGGCCGCCAGCGATCTCGGCTGCTCGCGGTTGAAGGCGTTCTGGCTCGTCACCGTGCCGCTGTCGCTGCCTGGCATCGCGGCGGGCGCGCTGTTGTGCTTCATCCCGATCGCGGGCGAATTCGTGATCCCCGATCTGCTCGCGGGGTCGGACCGGATGATGATTGGCCAGACACTGTGGCTCGAATTCTTCACCAACCGCGACTGGCCGGTGGCCTCGACCATCGCCGTCGTGTTGCTGGTGCTGCTGCTGGCGCCGCTTCTGATCTACGAGCACATCCAGCGCCGGCAGTTGGAGAGCCGCTGATGGCGCGCGCGCTGCACAAACCCTCTGCTGTGAACGTTGCGGCGCTCGCGCTGGGGTTTGCGTTCCTTTATTTGCCGATCGTCATTCTGGTGATCTATTCGTTCAACGCCTCGCGCCTTGTCACGGTGTGGGGCGGCTGGTCCCTGAAATGGTATCGCGAGTTGTTCAGCAATGGCGCGATGCTGTCCGCCGCCTGGATGAGTCTGCGCGTCGGCGTGGTGTCGGCGAGTCTGGCGACATTGCTTGGCACGCTGGCGGCGGTGGCATTGTCGCGCGGCGGGCGTTTCCGTGGTCGCACGCTGTTCTCCGGCATGCTGTACGCGCCGCTGGTCATGCCGGAAGTCATCACCGGGCTGTCGCTGCTATTGCTGTTCGTCGCCACCAATGCCGGGCGCGGCTTCTGGACCATCACCATTGCCCACACCACACTGACGATGTGCTTCGTCGCGGTGGTGGTGCAGGCGCGGCTGACCGGGCTCGACCGCAGTCTGGAGGAAGCGGCGATGGACCTTGGCTGCAGCCCGGCGCGGGCGTTCGCCTTCGTCACGCTGCCGTTGATCTGGCCGTCAATCGCCGCCGGCTGGATGCTCGCCTTCACGCTGTCGCTCGACGATCTGGTGATCGCCAGTTTCACCACCGGACCGGGGTCATCGACGCTGCCGATCCGCATCTATTCGGAGGTGCGGCTCGGCGTGAAGCCGGAGATCAATGCGATCTGTACGCTGATCGTGGCGTTCGTCGCGATGATGATCGTGGCGGCCTCTCTGGCCTCGAAACTTTCAAGCAATCAAGGCGAGAATGCCGCGCCGCTGTAATCCTCATCTCTACGAAACGTCATGCGCCGGCTTGATCCGCGCATCCATCTTTCGAAAAAAGTGATGGATTGCCGGGCAAAAAAGGCGTTCGCGCCGGTTTTCGACGGGCACGCCCGGCAATGACGGCTGACAGCTTCTATCAGTTGGATTGCGGCGCGGCCGGTGCTGCGGGTGTTTGGGCTGCGGGCGGGGTGGCGGGAGCAGGAGGCGCAGGGTCCGGCGCAGACTTCTTGGCCCCCGACAGCCGTTCGATCACCGCTTTCACTGCGTCGCGCGCCTTGTGGTCCTTGAGCGAGTCGAGCAGCGGCGCGGTCACGGTCGATCGCCGGATCAGGATGTCGGAATCCGGCAGGATCAAGGGATCGTCCCACGGTCCCTGCACCACGAACGGCAACTGGAATTCCGGTGGCGCGCCGTTCGCTGCTTTCAATGCAGCGGTGCCTTTCAGATCGTATTCGCGGGAGGGGATTGAGGCGTCGCCCGTGAGTGTCACGCGCGTCGCCGGCCCGTCGAGCGCGATATCGTCTGCGTGCGCCATGCCGTCATTGATGGTGACGGCGATCCGCAGCGTATTGAACGGCGTCGTGCCGCTGCGGAAACTTCCCGCGCCCGACAGTGGCCGCCGTTCCAGCCGCCGCAGCAATTGTTCGACGTTGAAACCGGAGAGCGTGCCGTCGTGAGCCGTCAGCGCGGCGCTGCCGTCGAGGGTCTGTGTCAGCGCGAAAGCGCTCGCACCCTGCGCCTCCAGCGTCAGATTGAGGTCGCCCCGGCCGCGCAGCGAGCGGATGTCGAACAATTCGGCTGCGCCAGCCTCGAGATCGACATCGGTGAATCCGAACTGCGCCTTGATGTTGGCGCCGTCATCGATGCGGCTGACCGAGAGCGAGCCTCTGGCGATGCCGCCGAACATTTGCGCTTCGCCAATCGAGAGCGCCAGCGTGCCGTTGCGCACGTTCGCGCCGAATGCAGTACGCCCCAGCCGTGAGGAGCCGATGGTAACCTTCGCTGCCGAGAGGCGAATGTCGAGATTGGCTTCCGATAGCGCCCGCAGGTCAAAGGACTGCCGGTTCCATTCATGCGCGCCGGCGAGCAGGCGGATGGTGCCAAGATACGGCGTCAGGTCGAGTGTGTCGGCGGCCAGCGTGCCTTGCAGGGTTCGCTGGCCGGTGCTGTCGTTGAAGGTCAACACGCCCTCGGCGGCGTTGCCATCGAGCGAGGTGGTGACGTTGGTCAGCGCCACGGAATTGCCGACCACGTTGGCGCGCGCCTTTAGCGAGAACGAGCCGAAACCATTGCTGCCCGGCAGTTCGTGCCCCGCCCAGCGCGTCAGGCCGCGCAGCGAGGTGGTGCTGGCGGTGAGCGTGCCATCAAGCAACAGGCTCGAACGGTTGGTGATGCTGCCGTCGAAGGAGAGCTTCAGCGGCGCACCGGAAAACTTCACCTTCAGGCCGGATTTCTCGCCGTCGACGGCCGCGAGGAAGTCGGCGATTGTGAAACTGCCCTCGAGTTGTTCATTGTGCCATGTGGACTGGCCGCGCACGGAGAAGGTGCGCGAACTGGATGGCAGTGAGATCGCAAGTTCGATGCCGCCCACCGTTTCGTTCGCCTCGCTCCTGGCGTTGCGATAGACAAGGGTGCCGTCGGAAATCTTGACGTCGGAAAACCACACGTCGCGCGAGGCGGCCGGCTTCACTGCACGGGCAAAGGTCTGCACGATCGGCGCCCAGTTCGAGTGGCCGTCCTTGTCCACAGTCAGGCGGATACGCGGTGCGCGCAGCGCCACGTCGGTGACGCGGGTATGTCCCGCGATCAGCCCGAGCAGACTGAGCCGCGCTTCAAGCTGGTCGGTGCTGAGCGGCGCATCATGATCGGCACCGCCCTTCAGGGTGACGCCGTGGAGAACAACCCGCGCGGAGGGAAACAGCGAAACGTCGGTCCTGCCGGTAACGGCAAGCTCCAGCCCGGTCGCGTCGCGAATCTGGGTTTCGACGGCCTGCCGGACGGCATTGCGATCGATAAACCACGAGCTTGCGAAAAGCCCCGCCAGCAGGGCGCCGAGGACGACCGCCACGGGCAAAGCAAGGCGTCTGATCGCATGCGTGGTCAAATAGAACGATCCGGTTCGATGTCATGATTGCGGGCGATCCAGGCGGCCGCCCCGGCCGGGCGCAACTTGATCCGTTTTCTTGACGCTTTCAAGGCTTTGAGGGCTTTTGCCACACCTGTCGCAGGGCCGTGCCCTGATGGGAGGACAGCGGCCGATCCTGAGACGCCATGGGGGCAGCCTGCCTATTTTTGCTCAATTGACGGCTTTTCCGGATTGCGCCTAAGAACATGATCAAGCCCGGCCGCCCGGCCGCCGTGTCCACTGGAATGGGTTCCGCATGAACAAGGTATATCCCGACGCCAAATCGGCGCTGGAAGGCACGCTCCGCGACGGCATGATGATCATGTCCGGCGGCTTCGGTCTGTGCGGCATTGCCGAGACGCTCGCCAACGCGATCTGCGACAGCGGCGTGAAGAGCCTCACGGTGGTCTCCAACAACGCGGCCGTCGATGGTATCGGACTCGGTAGGATGCTGGAGAAGAAGCAGATCAGGAAAATGATCTCCTCCTATGTCGGCGAGAACAAGACGTTCGCGCAGATGTTTCTGGCGGGCGAACTCGAGCTTGAATTCAATCCGCAGGGCACGCTGGCCGAGCGCATCCGCGCGGGTGGTGCCGGCATCCCGGCCTTCTACACCAGGACCGGCGTCGGCACGCTGGCGGCGGAGGGCAAGGAACTGAAGGATTTCGACGGTGAGACCTACGTGATGGAGCGCGCGCTGTTCGCGGACCTGTCGATCGTCCATGCCTGGAAGGGCGATACCGCCGGTAACCTGATTTACCGGAAGACGGCGCGCAACTTCAATCCGATGATGGCGACCGCCTCGCGCATGACGGTTGCGGAAGTCGAGCATCTGGTGCCCGCGGGCGAACTCGATCCAGACCAGATCCACACGCCCGGCATTTTCGTCAAGCGCATCGTCGCGGTTGACCCCGCACTCAAACACATCGAGCAGCGCACCGTGCGCCAGCGCGGTTAATTCTTCTCAGGAGACCCATCATGGCATGGACCCGCGAACAGATGGCCGCGCGCGCCGCGAAGGAATTGCGTGACGGCTTCTACGTCAATCTCGGCATCGGCATTCCGACGCTGGTGTCGAACTACATTCCCGACGGCATGAACGTGAACCTGCAGAGCGAGAACGGCATGCTCGGCACTGGCCCGTTCCCCTACGCCGGCGAGGAAGACCCCGACCTCATCAATGCCGGCAAGCAGACCGTGACTGAACTGCCGAACACCAGCTATTTCTCCAGTGCGGATTCGTTCGGCATGATCCGCGGCGGCCATATCGATCTCTCCATTCTCGGCGCGATGCAGGTCGCGGAGAACGGCGACCTCGCCAACTGGATGATCCCTGGCAAGATGGTGAAGGGCATGGGCGGCGCGATGGACCTTGTCGCGGGCGTCAAGCGCGTCGTCGTGGTGATGGAGCATTCGGCCAAGGACGGCCCGAAGCTTCTGCACAAGTGTGCGCTGCCGTTGACCGGCCAGAGGGTGGTCGATCTCGTCGTCACTGATCTTGCGGTATTTGCCATCGACAAGCACGGCACCGGCGGCATGACGCTGATCGAACTCGCCGATGGCGTCACGCTCGACGAGGTGAAGGCCAAGACCGAGGCGGACTACAAGGTGGCATTGAAGAGCGCGTAAGCGCGCTCTTTCTCGGTGTCATGCGCGGGCTCGCCCCGCGCATCCATCTTCAAAAAAGGAATTGATGGATTACCGGGTCAAGCCGGCAATGACAGGTGCTGTTTTGGCCATCTACGCCGTCGCGGCGGCCTGTGCAAACACCACTTCGATCAGCGTCCCGGCGTTCGGCGCGCTCTTGATGTGGAAGCGGCCGCGATTTGCCTCCACCAGCGCTTTCGCAAGCGACAAATTGGTGCCGTTGCCTGCGGTCACTTCATCCGTGGGCGAGGGCGTGCGAAACGGCGCCATCGCTGCCGCGATCTCACTGTCGTTCATGCCGTGGCCGGTGTCGCGGATGCGCAGCGCCACCTCACCAAGGTCGTTGAGGGCAGTCGAGACAATCACCTGACCGCCCGCATTGGCAAGATGGATGGCGCAGCCGATCAGGGTGAGCGCAATCTGGCGGAGCGCCCGCGCGTCGGCCTGGATGTTCGGCAGGCCGTGCGTCAGTGACGAGCGGATGATGATGCGCTCGCGGTTGGCCTGCGGCTGAATCACGCCGACGCATTGCTCGACCAGCGCGTTGAGATCCTGGTTGACGAATTCGAGATCGAGCTTGCCGGATTCGATCCGCGACAAATCCAGCATGTCGTCGATGATGGAGATCACGCGTTCGCCGGAAGCGCGGATGTCCTTCATGTAGTCGGCGTAGCGCTCGTTGCCGAGCGCACCGAAGCGTTCCTCGATCATCACGTCGGCGAAGCCGATGATGGCATTGACCGGCGTGCGCACCTCATGGCTGAGGCGGGCGAGCAGATCGGCCTTGGCGCTCGCGGCACGCTCATCCGCACGCCTGTCCTGATCCGGGGCGCGGGGCGCGGAAGCGGCGGGTGGCTTGTCGCGGAACACCGCGAAGTAACGCGGATGATCGGGGCGGGTACATCCCATCGTGACCGAGAGGGCCATCGCGCCGCCGTCGGGCGCCCGGCCGAGCACGTCGCGGCCCTGCTCGAACAGGCCCTGCATGGCGCTGGACTTGATGCCTTCGAGATAGTCGAGAACCGCGCGCTGGCTTTCCGGCGCGAACAGCTCGATCAGGTTGTGACCCTCGAGTCCGTCGCAGCCGAACAATGCCTCGGCGCTGCGGTTGCAGGCGATGATGCGGCCGTCGCCATCGAACATCACGACGCCTTCGGCGGTGGTCTCGAGAATGGTTGCCAGTTCGTCGGATTCGATGAAGTTGTCCTCGCGCGGCGGCGGTTCGGCGGCGCCAACGGGGAGTGCATGATCCGTCTGCGGTGGCGCAACCGGCGACAGGATGAGCGCGAGCGCATGTTCGCCTTCCCACTCGATGGTGTGCAGCCTGGCGTCGAGCGCCTGATGCGCGCCCATCGACACGGTGGACACCTTGATCAGCGTGCCTTCGCCGGATGGGCCCGTGTCTGCGACCCCGGACCCGACATAGAGTGCGCCAAGACCGCCATCCCTGTTGAGGGCGTTCAGCGTCGTGTAGCCGGTGGCGGCGAGAAAGGCGTTGTTGGCGTAGAGCAGGCGATCGTCGCGATAGACCAGCACGCCCGAGGGCAGTTGATCGCAGAGCGAGGTGTTCTGCGACACATGCACGACAGGTTGAGGCCGTACGGGCGGCACTTCGACCTCGTCTTCCCCGGATTCGAAAATCATGTCGTCGTGCGGCTGCGCAGCGGTGCTGTCGTCGGCTTCTTCCGCGTGCAGAGCATCGAGCCGCTGTTCGGTTTCGCTTTCCAGCCGCGCGGATAATTGCCGCGCCAGCTCCTGGAATGCGTTGTTCTCGCCGGGTGTCAGCACGGGCGGCCGCGCGTCGTCATTGGCGGGGCGGAACGACACGACATTGGGCGGCGTCTCCAGGTCTTCGGGCCCGGCCGGTTCGTCGGGCACAGGCTCGGCCTGCGGCACGGATGGTTCAGGTGTCGACGCAGCGGGTGGCGCCGGCACGGAAGCCGTTGATGAGCCGAACAGCGTGTCGTGGCGGCGTTGCGCGGCGACGCGGGTGAGGCCGTCGAGATCGCGGCAGATGCCGAAGCCGCGATAGCCGGTGAAAGCGCGATCGCGGCCAAAGACCGGCAGGCCCGACATTTCCACCGGCAGCCGTCCGGAAAGGCCGTCCGCGGGCCATTGCAACGGGATGTTGCTGAAGGTGTCGCGGGTCGCGACGGCGTGCGCCACGCGGTTCCCGGGATCGAGCACGAGTGCTTCGTTGACCTCGCTCCAGAGCCTGCCGAATGCTGCGGTGGTCTGTGCGCCGATCAGATGCGTGAATTCGTCGGAGCCGAACGAGAAGCGGCCCTCGGCGTCCATCGCCCAGGTGAAGCGCAGCGGATGCCGCCGCCGCTGTCCGGCGAGGTCGTCCGGCAGCGGAATCAACTCCGGTGCGACTGCGGGCGGTATCTCCGGCGGGCTCTCAGGCTCCACGCTGTCATTCATGAATAACTCGTTCGGCAAAGTTGGCGCAGGCGGCTCCGCCAGCGGGGCAACGTCGCCTGTCGGGGCCGGTTCGACAACAGGAACCGGGGCGGCGTCAACGGGTTTGTCGGAACGCGGCGGTGCGGCTAGCCCCTGCAGCAGCATGATGAGCGCGGTTTCCGGCCCCACGCCGGCGCGATGAACGATGGCAGGCCCGCACGGCGTCTCGATTGCCGCGCCTTGTTCGGGAAAATGCGCTGGCAGCGCCACCCCGGCAAGTTCACGAATAGCCTCGTCATGCGCGCGCGCTGCGGCGTTGGCGGCCTTGAGATGCCCGTTCACGAACGCCACCGCAGGCCCTTCGAGATCCTCGATCAGTGCCATCAGGCGTTCGGGGAATGGAGACGTTCTTCCGCCCGCCTGCTCGGCGGCGATCAGAATGCCGTTCTCACCGCCCAGCAAAATCCGCGCGCAGCCGCATGTCATCAGGCCGCCAAGAGGCGCGCCGAAGCCGCGCAGCCGCTCCAGCCGCAACGCGCCGGATGGCGCAAGGATGGAGGCCAGTTGCCTCACCTGACGGCGATACGGGTCGGCAGGGCCAAACGTGTGCGCGAGCAGTGCGTCGTCGCTCGGTGCGCGGAAGAACGCGCGGCCCGCGGCATTGGCCCAGAGCAGGCGACTGCCTGCCTCGGACCAGACCCAGGCCGGCGCGGCGCCCAGACAAAATGTCGAGAGCCGGCTGTTGCGGATGGCCTGCAAGGAAAACGCGGCTCTGGACAACGCTTGAAATCCTGCTCCGGAAAGAAATTTGGCTGATCGATGTGGGTCTTACAGGCTGATTATCAATGGGACGGCGGATGAGTCCACCATGGGCGGGGAAGCTGCGGCCCAAACCGGCGACAACGTTAATCAATGTTGCGGGTCGGAAATCCGCGACCGGAAGCGCTGCATGATGCGGCGGATTTACGTTTCGGGCATTGGCGGCTGCCCGGTCGCCCGCGATGATGTCGCAGGCGATTGCAAAAAATTCGGCGTCAGTCACGATGGCAGCTGGATGGCTGTGCCCCTGTGCTGTCATGATGCAGGAACCGCGCGGCCCTGCCGTCCGTTGGTTTTCACGAGGCTGGCAAGTAGCCGGAACGAACAGGAGCGATGCCATGGCTGACAACAATCGTTTCGAGATTCCCCAGGAAATGCGCTCGATGGCGGAAGCCAGCTTTGACCAGGCTCGCAAGGCGTTCGAAAGCTTCCTCGGGCAGGCTCATCAGACCGCCAGCACGCTGACGGGGACGGGTGAGGCGGCGCGCGCCAATGCCAAGGACATTACCGCCAAGGCGATTTCGTTCGCGGAAAAGAACGTCCAGGCCTCACTCTCCTATGCCCAGCAGCTCGTGCACGCCTCGGACCTGACCGAGATCATGCGGCTGCACTCCGAATACGTGCAGGCGCAGATGAAGACGCTCGCCGAACAGGCCTCGGAAATGGGGCAGGCCGTCACCAAGGCGGCGATGGATACCGCAAAGCCGCGCTAAGTCAGCGGCTTAAGAGAAAATTAGCGCAACGCAATAAAAATATTGCATTGCACAAAAAAAGATATATATTAGCGGGGTCAGAGGCTGGTGGCTGGCTAGAGTGCCGGGCTGCGCGTGGCCTCATTTTCCCAGGCTGAGGACATGCCACCATGAGCAACCAAGCGTTTTTCGCCACTACCCCGTTCCAGATTCCCGAAGCGTTCCGTGCGTTCGCCGAAAACGGCGTCAATCAGGCCCGCGACGGCTACCAGAAGCTGAAGGCCGCCGCCGAGAGCAACAACGAGGCGCTGGAAGCCGTTTATGCTTCGGCGGCCAAGGGTGCGAGTGGGTTGACTGCCAAGCTCGTCGAGATTGCCCAGGCCAACGTCACCTCGTCGTTCGATTTCGCCCAGTCGCTGGTCGGCGTGGGCTCGCTGCCGGAAGCAGCAGAACTGGTGAGCGCCCATACGCGCAAGCAGTTCGAAACCCTGACGGTGCAGTCGAAGGAATTGGCCGAGCTTGGCCAGAAGGTCGCGACCGAGGCCGTCGAGCCGTTCAAGACCAGCCTCACCAGGGCGTTCCAGAACGTCGCCTGAGCGATTTCAAGATTGATCAGCGAACGGCCGGGCTTGCCCGGCCGTTTTTGCGTCCGGCATCTCGCGATTTGGCGGCGATGAAAACGAAACCCGCCGTTGCCGGGCAGCCGCCAAAGCTTCGTTCCAGAGGGCTGCACCCATAGCTGCAAACCGCCACCGTCAGACAGCTTGCAAAGCGTATTTTGAGGCTTCGCGGTCTGACATTTTCGGTCCGATAGCTCCGACATCCCCACCTCCCCGCTTCACGCTGAAAAGGCCAACACCTGCTTCGCCAAGGCCAACGTAAAGGCCAACAAATTACGCGGATTACCCTGAACGGCCACGAATGTCAGAAACAAATAAAGGCCCGTCTTACCGGGCCTTTTTACATTATCTCGAACAGTGGCAGACGTCTATGAACGGGTAAATGGTACAGTTGGGTGGGATCGAACCACCGACCTCCGGATCCACAATCCGGCGCTCTAACCAGCTGAGCTACAACTGCATCCTTCGTCACGCCGCAAGGGCTGCGAACGCGCGGAAACTAGGGGCAGCGCCCGGCTTTGGCAAGACCGGACAAGCCATTCTGTAACAAGAGATTCTGGGAATTTCAGCTTATCCCGGATCGTCATGCGCGGGCAGCCGACCACCGTAGCCGCATTGAAGCTCATGACCCTGTTGGCAGGCCGCCCGGGTGAGTTGTGGCGGGCGAAATGGATAGAGTTCGATCTCGACGGTGGTGTGTGGAATGTTCCGGCAAAGCGCATGAAGATGCGCAGGCCCCACCGCATCCCGTTGCCTGCGCAAGCTGTTGCCATGCGTGCGGCAGCTACTGGGATGAGCGCGTGAAACTGATGACGTGGTGGGCGGATTATCTCGACACGCTGGGCGATGGCGGGCGCGTGTTGCAGTTCAAGGGCGCGTCCGCGCGGGCGGCGCGTAGGTAGCAGAGAAGGGAGCAGGCTTGTCGGCGATCCGATGCGCTGGAGAAGCACCGCAAGCTGATGGATGCATCGGCGGTATACGGCGAGCCGCGAGCAGCCGGAAATGTCGTTCGGATGGCGAGGGCATGAGCATGGGTGCGCTGGCTACGGCAACGCGCAAACCACAATTGAGGGAGATGGAGAATGCGCAGCATTGCATTGATCGTTCTGTTCGCAGTGACTTGCATTCGCGTTCCAGCCTTCGCGGCAGAGTGGATAGTTGCACAAAACTTATCTGAACATCAGCTCCGTGAGCTGTGCGGGCGCACCAGCGGCGTGACATTGCTGGCGCGAACACAAATAACCTCGGCAAGCGGTGAGGAATGGCGGCGGCGGTCTCGCCGAGCGCTGGTCATCGAGGGCTTCACGATGGGGGCTTCGCCGCTCGATCCGACAAAGTGCTATGTCGTCGCTCGCACCAACGAAGGTGGCGCGGCCGATGCCCTCCCTCTGAGGCGGGCTTTCGAGGTATATGACTTTGCTCACAGCTCGGAGCAAACGTTGGTCATGGTGGTCGGCCGACATTATCCATTCTAGCTTATAATGGAAACTGATCCGCGCGCGTCTCCAGGCTATCCTGCTTTCGCCACCGCGACGGCTGTCCTGGTGTCGGCCGGTGCCTCGTTGTGGGTGTAGTGCCGGAAATTCTCGATCGCCGCCGGGCGGCCGATCAGATAGCCCTGAATCCCGTCGCAGTTCTGCTCGCGCAGGAATTTCATCTCGCCCGCGGTCTCGACGCCTTCGGCCAGCACCGGCAGGCCGAGTCCGCGTCCGAGCCCGAGCACGGTGCGCACGATGGTCGCCGCCTGTTCGTTGCTGTCGACCGACTTGATGAAGGAGCCGTCGATCTTGATCTTGTCGAACGGGAAGGCGCGCAGATTCGACAGCGACGAATAGCCGGTGCCGAAATCGTCCATCGCGATGCGAACGCCGAGCGCCTTGATCTGGCGCAGCGTCAGCAGGGCGCGGTTGAGGTCACGCACCAGCGCGGTCTCGGTGATCTCGAGTTCGAGCCGGTCCGGAGCAAGCCCGGTTTCCAGCAGGATGCCGTGCACGAGCTTCGCGAGGTGCGGATCGTAAATCTGCAGGGTCGAGACGTTGACCGCGACGGTCAAGGGCTGAGGCCATGACGCGGCCTCGCGGCAGGCCGTGCGCAACACCCATTCGCCGATGCCGAGGATGGCTCCGGCTTCCTCCGCGATCGGAATGAACGTCGCAGGCGAGACATCGCCGCGCCCCGGATGTTTCCAGCGCAACAACGCCTCGAAACCCGTCACAATGTCGGCCTGGATGTCGTGCTGGGGCTGGTAGACCAGCCGGAATTCGTTGCCGGCCACCGCCTGGCGCAGATCGTGCTCGATCATCCGCCGTTCGCGGACCTCGGCGCCCATCTTCGCCTCGAAGAGGCGGAAAGTGTTCCGGCCCTCGGTCTTGGCGCGGTACAGCGCGGTATCGGCGTGGTTGAGCAGCGCCTGACGGTCATCTGCATCGTCCGGGCAGATCGCAATTCCGATGCTGCACGAGATGCTGTCGGTCTCCGGCGTATCACCCTTGACGCGCAATGCGGCGAGCACATTTTCGGCCAGGCGGCGCGCGGCGTCGGCACTGATGATATGCGGCAACAGGATGGCGAACTCGTCGCCGCCGAGGCGCGACATGATCTGCCCGTTCCTGAGCAGGCCGCTGATGCGATTGGCGACCGTCTGCAGCACCCTGTCACCCGCAGCGTGGCCGAACAGGTCGTTAACCTCCTTGAAGCGGTCGAGATCGAGACAGAGCACGGCGAGCTTGCCGGCGTCCGGCCTCGCCTTGAGCGCTTGTTCGATCGTGGCGTTGAAATAGGCGCGATTGGGCAGCGAGGTCAGCGCGTCGTGATGGGCGAGATAGCGGATATGCTGCTCGGTCTTCTTGCGCGCGCGCAGGTCACGGGCCGCAATGACGTGATGTCGGCGGCCCGCATAATCGATCGGCCGCCAGATCACTTCCGCCGGAATCATCGACCCGTCGTGATGGCGCAATGTCACTTCCATCGGCTGGTTCAGGGAGGTCAGCAATTGTTCGCGTGCGGTGTCGTCGGGGAGGCAGAGGTCGAGTTTGCTGCCGATCAGCATGGTCGATGACAGCCCGACCAGTTGCGTGAAGCTTTCATTCACAGTGACGATGGTGTCGTCGTCGCAGATCACGAGGCCCTCCACGGCGGCGTTGACAAGGCCGCGCATCCGGTCGGTCTCAAGCTCGGCGCGTCGTCTGTCACGGACGTCGAGCGCCACTGCGCCAAGCGAAAGCAGAATGATTGTCAGACTTGCGGCGCAGACGAGAATGGCGAGCAGGGCCGGCGGCAGCGCGGCGTCGGGTACATGCAGCGCCGGATCGGGAAGAATGGTGACAGCGGCCATGCCGGTGAAATGATGGCTGCAGATCGCCAGCGTCAGCAGCGCTGCGCCAGCCGCCTTCCATCTTCCGGAGGGATCATGCAGGCCGACCGGCAGCGCGATCGCGCCGAGGACTGCGCCAAGCACGATCGACCATGTGACCATCGCGAAATCCCAGACCACGATGCCCGCAATCTCGAAGGCGGCCATGCCGGTGTAATGCATCGCGGCGATGCCGCCCGCGACGATGGCGCCGCCCAGGGCAGGGCCCGCGCCCCAGCCCGGGATCATCGCCACCACCAGGCCACCGCCGGTCAGCAGGATGGCCGCCACCAGCGAGGCCGCGGTCAGGGCGATGTTGTATCCGCTCGGGATGCCGGGTGAAAACGCCAGCATCGCGATGAAATGCGTCGACCAGATGCCAAAGCCGATGGACACTGCGGACACCGCGAGCCAGATGAGCCGCATCTGGCCGTGCACGGTGCGTGCATGATGCAGCAGGCGGAAGGCGGCGAAGGACGACAGCGCGCAAACGATCGCCGCGAGAACGACCAGCCGCAGATCATGAGCGGTCGCGATACAATTATAGATCTTGAGCATGAAAACCGGTTGCAGCAGCGGGGATACGCGATTGCATGCAACCTAGGGCGACGTTCGGTAAGAAGGTGTAAATCCGGCCTTCGTGATGCCGCCGGCCGTTCGTTAGGTTTACGAATTGGTTGCCGCGCCATGTCAAAGGCGAAACAATCGAGCGGTGTCTGAATTGATGCCGCTCAGCGGTCGGCGCGACTCACGACGTCCATCAGTTCGGCAATCTTCTTGCGCTGGTCGGCCTTGTCTCCGGAGCGGATCGCGTGCTCGACACAATGCGCCACATGATCGCGCAGGATTTCTTCCTCGACCCGGCGCAACGCGGCGCGTGCGGCAGCGATCTGTGTCACCACGTCGATGCAGTAGCGGTCGGTCTCGATCATGTCGCTGAGGCCGCGGACCTGGCCCTCGATGCGCTTCAACCGTTTCCTGCAGGATAACTTGATTTCGGTCCTCATTCGGCTAACATACCCCCCGCGGGTATAAAGATCAAGGTGAGTGCGATGGCGGATGGAGCAAACCAGACATCGAGCGATGGCCACCATGATCATGACGCCCATAATCATGAAGCCCATGATCATGGTGGCCATGCGCATCATGCAGCGGAGGGAGGCGGCACAGCGGTCGCGATCGATCCGGTCTGCGGCATGAAGGTCGATCCGCAGGCCCCGAAGGGCGGCCGTCTGTCCTACAAGGGCACCGACTATTTCTTCTGCTCGCAGAGCTGCCACGACCGGTTCGAGGCTGAGCCGGAAAAATTCATTGTGCCGAAACAGCCCGAGCCGGATGCCGCGCCGGGCACGATCTACACCTGCCCGATGCACCCCGAAGTGCGCCAGATCGGCCCCGGCTTTTGCCCGAAATGCGGCATGGCGCTGGAGCCGGAAACCGCTTCGCTTGACGACAAGCCGGACCCCGAACTGGCCGACATGCGCCGCCGCTTTTGGGTCGCGCTGGTACTGACCGTTCCGGTGTTCGTGATTGAAATGGGCGGGCACCTGTTCGGCCAGCATCTGCTGTCGTCGACCGTGTCGAACTGGCTGTCGCTTGTGCTGGCGACCCCCGTGGTACTGTGGGCGGGCGCTCCGTTCTTCGTGCGGGGCTGGCGCTCGGTCGTGACGTGGAATCTCAACATGTTCACGCTGATCGCGATGGGCACCGGCATCGCGTATCTCTACAGCGTGGCCGCGGTGCTCGCGCCGCAAGCCTTTCCCGATGCGTTTCGCGACATGCATGGCGCGGTCGCGGTATATTTTGAATCCGCGATGGTGATCGTGACGCTGGTGCTGCTCGGGCAGGTACTGGAGTTGCGCGCGCGCGAGAAAACATCCGGCGCGATCCGCGCCCTGTTGTCGCTGGCGCCGAAAACCGCGCGGCGCATCAAGGACGGCACTGATGAAGACATCGCGCTCGAGGCCGTTGCGGTCGGCGATCTCCTGCGGGTGCGGCCCGGGGAAACGGTGCCGGTCGACGGCACGGTGAGAGAGGGCCGTTCCGCCGTTGATGAATCGATGGTGACCGGCGAGTCGATGCCCGTCACCAAGAGCGTCGGCGCGCAGGTGATTGGCGGCACGCTCAACCAGAGCGGCGGGCTTGTCATGGTTGCCGACAAGGTCGGGCGCGACACCGTGCTGTCGCGCATCGTCGATCTCGTCGCCAAGGCCCAGCGCTCACGCGCGCCGGTGCAGCGGCTGGCGGATCAGGTCGCGGGCTGGTTCGTGCCGATGGTGGTTGCAGCGGCGGTGATTGCCTTCGCCGCGTGGGCGATGTTTGGCCCCGAGCCGCGTTATTCCTTTGCGCTTCTCGCCGCGGTCACGGTGCTGATCATCGCCTGCCCGTGCGCGCTCGGTCTCGCCACGCCGATGTCGATCATGGTCGGCATCGGGCGCGGTGCGCGCTCCGGTATCCTCGTGCGCGACGCCGATGCGCTGGAGCGGATGGAGAAGATCGACACCTTCGTGATCGACAAGACCGGCACGCTGACGGAAGGCAAGCCCGATGTCGTGGGAATCGAAACGGTGAAAGGCTTCAGCCAGAACGAATTGCTGCGCCTCGCCGCGAGCGTTGAGCAGGCGAGCGAGCACCCGCTGGCGGCGGCGATTGTCGCGGCGGCGGAGCGGCGCCAGCTGTCACGCAGCCATGTCGAGGCTTTCGACTCGCCCTCCGGCAAGGGCGCCAGCGGACGTGTGGAAGGCAAGCAGATCGCACTCGGCAATGCGGCGCTGATGCGCGATCTGAAGATCGAGACCGCAGCGCTCGATGGTGCCGCGCAGAAGCACCGCGAGCAGGGTGCGACGGCGATCTATGCCGCCATCGATGGCGAGGTGTGCGGCGTCATCGCCATCGCCGATCCGATCAAGGAAAGCGCACGGCCGGCGCTCGAGCATCTTCGCGCCGCGAAACTGCACGTCGTCATGCTGACGGGCGACAACATTGCAACCGCACGCGCGGTTGCGGCCCAACTCGGCATCACCGAGGTCGAAGCCGATGTGCTGCCCGAACACAAAAGTGAAGCTGTGCAGCGTCTGCAAAAACAGGGCCGCCGTGTTGCGATGGTCGGTGACGGCGTCAACGACGCGCCGGCGCTGGCGGCGGCCGATGTCGGCGTCGCCATGGGCGGCGGCACCGATGCGGCGATCGAAAGTGCGGGCATCACGCTGTTGCGCGGCGATCTGATGGGGCTCGTGCAGGCGCGGGAATTGTCGGTCGCGACGATGCGCAACATTCGTCAGAATCTGGCGTTCGCCTTCGTCTATAACGCGGCCGGTGTGCCGATCGCAGCGGGCGTGCTGTATCCGGCCTTCGGCTTGCTGCTGTCGCCTGCGATCGGCGCCGCGGCGATGGCTTTGTCGTCAGTCAGCGTGATCGGTAACGCCCTGCGGCTGGCGCGGCTGCGGCTATCCGCGTGACTGCGGTGTACACCTGCAAATGTTCGGCGGCGGGGTCTTGTTGACCTCTCCGGTTCAGAGAAGCCGGATCGGCTGTGCGGTCCGGGTGAGGGAGTGCGCTATCAGATCGATTCGTCGTCCTCACCCAATCCTCACCGGCGAGGAGAGATCACGCGTGCGGCAAAACCGGCACTTCAATCAAGGCAAGTCAGGAAAAATGCCAGAGGTTCCGACGAAAAAAGCCGGGCAGGAGCCCGGCTTATTAGTCGACAGCCTTGAGAGGCTGATACGATCATCCTTCCTTCCGTTTTCACAGATGGAAAGAATCCGATGCAGGAGTCTGCAGGAGGAGGGGACAGGATGCGGACTGGTGCATCGGATGAAAAGAGTATCGTATCGAGCGGCGATGTATCGCAACAGCAGGTTTGGAATGTCAGTCATGCGCGCCATGCGTGCGGCATTGTTGCCTACGACATTTGCGCGCACTCTTGCCTATGATGGCCAGCGCTGGGCCTTGCTGACGATAAAATCCCGGAATACCTGAACGCGCGCCACCGACTTCAATTCTTCGGGATAGACGAAATATGCATCGAGTTGAATCGAATCGTCCTCGCCGAACAGTTGCAGCAGGCGATTGGTCTCATCGATGAGGTAATCCGGCAGTGCGGCGATGCCGATGCCCTGCTGGCAGGCGCGGACAAGGCCAAGCACATTATTGACCTTGAAGAATGGCTCGCGCGGGCCGGCGCCGTTGCGGCCGGCCTCGATCAGCCAGTTCCTGTTCTGCAGATGCGGCGGCAGGTTTTGCGCGTTGAGCACGATCAGCCGGTGATTGTCGAGTTCCTCCAGCGTGCGCGGCGTGCCGAATTTCTTGGCGTAGTCCGGTGAGCAGTAAGCGTGGAAGCCGATCGAAAATAATTTCCGCTGAATGAGATCCGGCTGTGTCGGCTTGCGGGTGCGCAGCGCGACATCGGCCTCGCGCATCGACAGATCGAGTTCCTCGTCGGTCAGCGTCAGCGCCAGCCTGATTTCCGGGTAGAGCGAGGTGAATTCGGTCAGCCGTGGCACCAGCCAGTTGATGCCGAGGCCCGGCGAGGTCGTGACCTTGAGTTCCCCGCTCGGCCGCTCGCGGCTGTCGGTCAGCTTGGCGCGCGCCGCCTGGAGCTGCATGAACACGTCATGCGCGGTGCGGAACAACAGGTCGCCTTGTTCGGTCAGGATCAGGCCGCGGGCATGACGGTGAAACAGCGACACCGACAATTCCTGCTCCAGTGCGCTAACCTGGCGCGACACCGCCGATTGCGACAGTCCGAGCTGCTCACCCGCATGGGTAAAGCTGCCGGCCTCGGCTGCGGCGTGGAACACCTTCAGCTTGTCCCAGTCCATATCGGTCAGTCCGTCGTGAGATCGGGGCATGATTACTCCGCTGCGGCGAGTTCGCTTGCACGGGCGGCAAGGAAACGCTCGGCTTCGAGCGCGGCCATGCAACCCATGCCGGCGGCCGTCACGGCCTGCCGGTAATGTTCATCGGCAACGTCTCCGGCGGCGAACACGCCGGGCACGGAGGTTGCGGTGGAGTGCGGAGCGATCTCGACATAGCCCGAGGGCTTCAGCTTGAGCTGGCCCTGTACGAGTTCAGTCGCTGGCGCGTGGCCGATCGCGATGAAGACGCCGTCGGCGGCGTGTTTGGTGATCGCGCCGCTCTTGAGATGGCGCAGGTGTACATGCGTGACCTTGGACGGGTTTTGCTCGCCGGTGATTTCCGCGATCTCGCTGTCCCACACCACCTTGATCTTGGGGTGGTTGAACAGGCGATCCTGCAGGATGCGCTCGGCGCGCAGGCTGTCGCGGCGGTGGACCAGCGTCACCGAGGAGGCGAAGTTGGTCAGGAACAGCGCTTCCTCGACCGCGGTGTTGCCGCCGCCGACCACGACAACCTCCTTGTTGCGGTAGAAGAAGCCGTCGCAGGTGGCGCAGGCCGAGACGCCGAAGCCCTTGAAGGCTTCCTCGGAGGGGATGCTGAGCCAGCGCGCCTGGGCGCCGGTCGCGAGGATCACGGCTTCCGCAAGATAGACGTCGCCGGAATCGCAGGTGATGCGGAACGGCGATTGCGACAGCTCGAGCTTGTTGACGTGGTCGGTGACGATCTTCGCGCCGACATGGGTCGCCTGCTTTTCCATCTCCGTCATCAGCCAGGGACCCTGGATGACATCGGAAAAGCCCGGATAGTTTTCCACGTCGGTGGTGATGGTGAGCTGGCCACCCGGCTGGATGCCCTGGATCAGGACCGGCTCGAGCATCGCACGCGCAGCATAAATTGCTGCGGTGTAACCTGCCGGGCCGGACCCGATGATGACGACTTTGGCGTGGATAGAACCGGCCATGGGATGACCCTTCGATTTAACCTTGAGGACGAAGCGCCCCTCAGAAAACCGGTGGCAAATCGGTGAAAATCAGAGAGAAATTGCCACCACTGCGGCGCTGGAAGTCTGGTTGGGACAATGTAGGCTTTCCTGCGAGCTATGCAAGATTTGCAACCCCCCATCGGCAATTTTCCCCAAGCCAGCAGGTCTTAGAACCTGCGCAATAAAATTGCGCAACAGCGGAGAGCCCGCTACAAGCTCGGTTTGTTGCGCCGCGAACAGGAGCCGGGGAGCCCGTGACCAAACAACTCGACGCCATCGATCTCAAGATCCTGCAAGAGCTTCAGGAGGACGGCCGCATCACCAATGTGGAACTGGCCAAGCGGGTCGGCATTTCGCCGCCGCCCTGCCTGCGGCGCGTCCGGGCGCTGGAGGATGAAGGCTATATCCACGGCTATCGCGGGCTGCTCGATCCGAAGGCGCTGGGCTTCGATGTCACGGTGTTCGCCGCCGTGCATCTGTCGAGCCAGGCCGATGCCGATCTGCGCGCGTTCGAGGCGTTTGTGAACGCCCAGCCGATCGTGCGCGAATGCTGGATGCTGTCGGGCGAGACTGATTTCATCCTGAAATGCGTCGCCTCCGACATGGCGAGCTTTCAGGGCTTCGTGACGCATCTCACAGCGGCACCGCATGTACAGAACGTGCGCACCTCGCTGGTGTTGCACAATTCCAAATACGCCCCTGCGGTGCCGCTGGAATTGAAGGTCTGAACAGGCGGATGACGGTTTGATCTCCGACGTCGCCCCCGCGCAGGCGGGGACCCATGCTTCTCAGCAAAAATTATTTCGATCTTTGCTCGGCGTGCTGGCCTGTTCTGGATCCCCGCCTGCGCGGGACGATGAAGGGTGGCTTTTTGCTTGGTGCGAAGTGATGTGGGGCTGACGTGACGCTTGTCGATTTTCTGCTGCTGGCCGGGGGAGGCTTCCTCGCAGGCATCGTCAACTCCGTTGCGGGGGGCGGCACCTTCCTGTCGTTCGCGGCGATGATCGCCTGCGGGCTGAATGCGCTGGAAGCCAACGCCACCAGTGCGGTTGCGATCACGCCGTCCAATCTCGCGACGGTCGCGGCCTACCGCAACGAGGTCAGATCGCATTGGCGCGAATTCATACCCTTTGCGGTGATCGGGGTGATCGGCGGCGCGATCGGTGCGGGGCTTTTGATCTGGCTCGGTAATGCCGGGTTCAGGCCGCTGGTGCCGTGGCTGTTGTTGTTCGCGACATTGCTGTTCGCTTTCAGCGGGCCGATCCGGACATTCGTCGAGCCATGGTCAGTGCGCGCAGAAACCGGCGTGCGCATCGCCGCTTATGGATTGATGGTACTGGTGTCGATCTATGGCGGGTTCTTTGGCGCAGGCATTGGATTCGTCATCCTGGCGGCGCTGCTCATCCTTGAAGGCGGCGACTATCACAAGGCCAATGCCATCCGCATTACCATCGCCTTTCTGATTCAGGCGGTGGCGGCCGTGCTGCTGATCTTCGGCGGGCTGGTGCACTGGCCGTATGCGATCGTGACGATGATCGCGGCCTCGATCGGCGGCTATTGTGGCGTCGGCTGGGCACGAATGCTGCCGGATAAAATTGTCCGCGCCGCGGTGGTGGCCATCGGCGCGGCCTTGACCGTGATTTTCTTCGTCAGGCCGTGAGGCGATCAGGATCTGCCGCGTGCCGCGTCGACGCTCCAGGGGCCGGGGCCCGCAGCGAAGATGTACAGGAATACGAAGCAGTACAGCACCGTGAGTTCGCCGCCGTTCAGGATCGGGAAGAAGCTTTTCGAGGCGTGGACCATGAAATAGGCCACTGCCGTGAAGCCACAGAGGATGAAGGCGGTGGGGCGCGTGAACAGCCCGATCACCATCAGCCCGCCGCCGACGAGTTCAATCAGGCCGCCGACGCCCATCAGCGATTCGATCGGGACATTGGCGAATTGCGGCACCGCTGGAAAATGCAAAATCTTCGCCATTCCGTGCTGGAGAATTTCCAGTCCGGCCATGAAGCGCAACACGCTGAGAACTTGTGGCCGCCAGGGCGCCAGTGTCCGTTCGAGGCTCATCGATCCTCCCTTTGTGAAGATGCCGATGATTCATCCTATCGCAGGGCATGATTCGGAACCAAGCGATCGCCGAACAAAAAGTCGTGCGAAGCTGATTGAACCCGCGGCGTTTTGGCGGGTCTACGGGGTTTTGCCATCATTTTTACCGGGCGATGGCCCGCTCTGTACGCAACGAATCTCCGCAGGCTGGCAGGCAGGGCCGATATTGGAGCAGAACGGCTTGTCCGCCATGGGATCGCGCCTGCAACTGACGCAGCCGTCGGTCCATCGCAGGCACTGCGGCGGCCCGGTATGAACCGACGTTTCGTGCGGTTCGGATGATGACGTTTGTGATTGCGGGTCCGGCGGCAGCGGCAGCAATTCGTCAGCGCGGGCGGCGGAAGGTGCGAGCCTTCCGGTGAGCGCAAATGCCGTCAGGAGAAAGACTGTGAGATAGAAGCGCCGCATCTCAATCCCGCCGTCTCCGCCAACGGATCGGCGCAAAGCGCCGTCCGATGACAGGCTCCGGCAGGTCCTATCTTCCTTCAAGTAAGCATATCGGACAAATCCCGCCATTCAGGGTTGTCCTGTTCAATCAGCCTTATTTTCCAGGCGCGATTCCATTTCTTTATTTGCTTCTCGCGCTGGATTGCTTCCTCCGCTCTGGCATGGCCTTCGACGTAGACAAGGCGATGCACGGAATACCGATCCACGAACTCCGACCCGTGGCCGGAGCGATGCAATTCCAGCCGCGCGACGACATTATTAGTCACGCCGATATACAGCGTACCGTTGCGGGTGCTAGCGAGGATATAGACATGAAACATGTCTGCCTTTTGGGCAGTCAAATGGCCGCGACTCAATCAAAATAAAAAGACTGGGTCCCCGCCTTCGCGGGGACGACGGCGATGGCTTTGTTTGCATCATAAGCTTCGCACTGAATCTATTGAAAGTACAATCAGAAGCACCTCGTCGTCCCCGCGAAGGCGGGGACCCAGCTCTTGTCAAAAGGCTCATCAAAAGCAAAAGGGCCGGAAGTCATCCGGCCCTTTCCCAAAATTCGTGCACGTTGCGTGAAATTACTTCCAGTCGACCTTCGTGACCTCGTAGGCCCTGGCGCCGCCGGGAGCGACGACCTCGACGGAGGTGCCCTTCTTCTTGCCGATCAGCGCACGCGCGAGCGGCGAGGTGATCGAGATGCGGCCCTTCTTGGCGTCAGCCTCGGTCTCGCCGACGATCTGGTAGACGACCTTCTTCTCGGTGTCCTCGTCGATCAGTGTGACCGTCGCGCCGAACTTGATGGTGTCGCCCGACAGTTTCGAGACGTCGATGATATCGGCGCGCGCAAGTTTGTCCTCGAGCTCGGCGATGCGGCCCTCATTGTGCGACTGCGCTTCCTTCGCCGCGTGATATTCGGCGTTCTCGGACAGGTCGCCATGCGAGCGCGCTTCCGCAATCGCCTCGATGATGCGAGGACGCTCCACAGCCTGGCGCTGCTTCAGTTCTTCTTCGAGAGCCACAAGTCCGGCGGCGGTGATTGGAAGCTTCTCAACCATGTCGTCTATTCCTCGATTTCATGTCCGGCCAAACACCGGGCCTGAAAAACTGCTTGTCAGGTCACCAGTGTGGTGGCCCTGAGATTTGCTTTGGCTTCGCAGCGGGTCCTTCAGGCAAATGTCAGGTCCGAAACCACACCAGAATTTATATTTGCCAGTGTTCCTTTGATTCTGGCATTCGCAAAAGAGGCCGCTGCAAGCGCATACGAATGTTAGAATCGAATCACTGGCAGCCAAACCGAAAAGAACATGCACGGGACAGGCCGGCTCCCGCACAGTTCTGGCGATCCGCCCCGGAGGCGGCGTCAGACCTCAAAGATCGGAAAAATAACTCTGCAAGGTGCGAACCTCGAGGTCTCCGCCCAGATAGGCGCGGATACCCTGCGTGGCCGCCACCGCACCTGAAAGTGTGGTGTAGTAGGGCACTTTATGCAAGAGGGCAGCGCGACGCAGAGATCGGCTATCCGCCAGCGCCTGGGGGCCTTCGGTGGTATTGAACACAAGCTGGACCTCGCCATTGGTGATGGCGTCCACGATATGGGGGCGGCCTTCCAGCACCTTGTTGATCTTGTCGGCGGCAACGCCGTGATCGGCGAGATAGCGCTGGGTGCCTGAGGTCGCGATCACCTTGAAGCCGAGCTTGGTCAGAATGCGCGCGGGCTCCAGGATGCGTTCCTTGTCGCTTTCGCGCACCGAGATGAACACCGTGCCGGTGCGCGGCACCCGGGTGCCGCCGCCTAACTGGCTCTTGGCGAAAGCGATCGGGAACGAGCGGTCGATGCCCATCACCTCGCCGGTCGATTTCATCTCCGGGCCGAGCACGGTGTCGACGCCGGGGAAGCGCGCGAACGGAAAGACCGATTCCTTGACGCCGACATGGCCGAGCTTGCGCGGTTTCAGCTTGAAGGACGCCAGCTTCTCGCCTGCCATGATGCGCGCCGCGATCTTGGCGACCGGCAGGCCCACGACCTTGGCGACGAACGGCACCGTGCGCGAGGCGCGCGGATTGACCTCCAGCACGTAAATATCGCCATCCTTGATGGCGTATTGCACGTTCATCAGGCCGACGACATCAAGGCCAAGCGCCAGTTCGCGGGTCTGGCGTTCGAGTTCGGCGATGGTCGCGGCATTGAGCGAATGCGGCGGCAGCGAGCAGGCCGAATCGCCGGAATGGATGCCGGCTTCCTCGATGTGCTCCATGATGCCGACCACAAATGTATCGGTACCGTCACTCAAACAGTCGACATCGACCTCGGTGGCGTCCGACAGATAGCGGTCGAACAGCAGCGGGTTCTTGCCGAGCACGGTGTTGATCTGGCCGGTCTTGTCGTTCGGATAGCGCGCCTTGACGTCGGCGGGGACCAGCTCCGGCAGCGTGTCGAGCAGGTAGTCGCCGAGCTGGCTTTCCTCGCGGATGATCTGCATCGCGCGGCCGCCGAGCACGTAGGACGGACGCACCACCAGCGGCAGGCCGAGTTCTGCCGCCACAAGCCGCGCCTGCTCGACCGAATAGGCGATGCCGTTCTTTGGCTGCTTGAGATGCAGCTTGTCGAGCACCCGCTTGAAGCGGTCGCGGTCTTCGGCAAGGTCGATCGCATCCGGCGAGGTGCCGAGGATCGGCACCTCGGCATCCTCGAGCGCGCGTGCGAGCTTGAGCGGAGTCTGGCCGCCGAACTGCACGATGACGCCGTGCAGCTTGCCGTTGGAGCGCTCGGTATCGATGATTTCGAGGACGTCCTCGGCGGTCAGCGGTTCGAAATAGAGCCGGTCGGCGGTGTCGTAGTCGGTCGAGACCGTCTCCGGGTTGCAGTTGACCATGATGGTCTCATAGGCTGCGTCCTGCAGCGCGAAGCAGGCGTGACAGCAGCAATAGTCAAATTCGATGCCCTGGCCGATGCGGTTCGGGCCGCCGCCCAGGATGACCACCTTGGTTTTGTCGGTTGGATCGCTTTCATCCGCGACCTGGCCTGCGAACGGTGCCTCGTAGGTCGAATACATGTAGGCCGTGGGCGAGGCGAATTCGGCGGCGCAGGTGTCGATGCGCTTGAAGGCCGGACGCACCTTGAGCGCGCGCCGCGCGGCCCTCGCCTCGGCTTCGGTGGTGTTGGCGAGCACCGCGAGGCGGGCGTCGGAGAAGCCCATCGCCTTGAGCTGGCGCATCGCGAACGCGTTGTCCGGCAGGCCGTGCTCGCGCACCTTCTGCTCGGTCTCGACGATGCCGCGCATCTGCGCCAGGAACCACGGGTCGATCTTGCAGGAATTGAAAATCTCCTCGTCCGACCAGCCAAGCCGCATCGCCTGCGCCACCTGCAGGATGCGGTTCGGCGTCGGCGTGCCGAGCGCCGCGCGGATCGCGTTCTTGTCATCGCCCTGGCCGAGGCCTTCGATCTCGATTTCATCGAGGCCGGTGAGACCGATCTCGAGCCCGCGTAGTGCTTTCTGCAAGCTCTCCTGGAAGGTGCGGCCGATCGCCATCACCTCGCCGACCGACTTCATCGAGGTGGTCAGCGTGGTGGACGCGCCGGGGAATTTCTCGAAGGCGAAGCGCGGGATTTTCGTGATGACGTAGTCGATCGATGGCTCGAACGCCGCCGGCGTGGCGCCGCCGGTGATGTCATTGGCGATTTCATCCAGCGTGTAGCCGATCGCGAGCTTGGCCGCGACCTTGGCGATCGGAAAGCCGGTTGCTTTCGAGGCAAGCGCGGAGGAGCGCGACACCCGCGGGTTCATCTCAATGACCACCATGCGGCCGTCGGCCGGGTTCACCGCGAACTGCACGTTGGAGCCGCCGGTCTCCACCCCGATCTCGCGCAGCACCGCGATCGAGGCGTCGCGCATGATCTGGTATTCCTTGTCGGTCAGCGTCAGCGCCGGCGCGACGGTGATGGAGTCGCCTGTATGCACGCCCATCGGGTCGAGGTTCTCGATGGCGCAGATGATGATGCAGTTGTCCTTCTTGTCGCGGACAACCTCCATCTCGAATTCCTTCCAGCCGAGCACCGACTCCTCGATCAGCACCTCGTTGGTGGGGGAGGCGTCGATGCCGCCTCCGACGATGTCGATGAACTCCGCCTTGGTGTAGGCGATGCCGCCGCCGGTGCCGCCAAGCGTGAACGAGGGGCGGATGATGGCGGGCAGGCCGATCTCCTCCAGGGCAAGCAGTGCGTCGGGCAGCGTCTTGGCCTGGATCGAGCGCGGCGATTCGAGGCCGATTTTGTCCATCGCCTCGCGGAAGCGGCCGCGGTCCTCGGCCTTGTCGATGGCGTCGGCGGTGGCGCCGATCATCTCGACATCGAACTGATCGAGCGTGCCCTGCTTGCGTAAGCTGAGCGCGCAGTTCAGCGCGGTCTGTCCGCCCATGGTCGGCAGCAGCGCGAAGCCGCCGGGAATGACGTGACGTTCCTTCTCGATGATCTTGGCGACGATTTCCGGCGTGATCGGCTCGATGTAGGTGGCGTCAGCCAGTTCCGGGTCGGTCATGATGGTCGCCGGATTGGAGTTGACCAGGACCACCCGGTACCCCTCTTCTCTCAGTGCCTTCACCGCCTGGGTGCCGGAATAGTCGAATTCGCAGGCCTGGCCGATCACGATAGGGCCAGCGCCGATGATGAGGATCGTCGAGATATCTGTACGTTTGGGCATTAAGTCTCGCAGGCAGGAAGGCCAGCCGGAATTTCGGCATAAAAAAAGGGCGCGCAGCCGCGCGTCCCTTGAGCCAAGAGCGCGATTTTTGCGCGCGAGCTGTCTTTAGACCAGAATCCCCTGTGGTGGAAGGCTTTAAACGCCGCCATCAACCAGCAATTGCCACTGATTTGTCTGGATTTTCCGCCGGATTTTGGCTGCCGGGCGGATTTTGGGCTAAAAGGGGCTCGGCTCGCCCCGGTCCATTCCTGGCCTGCTTTTACTGAGGGAATTGGTGTCCCAAACCGCGCCCGATCTGGTGACGACAAAAAGCGCCCATTCGTTTCCGGTTACTCTGGAACGGCTGGATGCGGCTGCGAAAAACGCCGGGCTGAGGGTGTTCGCGCGTCTCGACCATGCCGCGGCTGCGAGGGCGGCAGGGCTTGAGATGCCGCCCGCGACGGTTCTGGTTGTTGGCAATCCAAAGGCCGGCACGCCGCAATTTCTGCAGCATCCGACGCTGGCGATCGACCTGCCTCTCAAAATGCTGGTCTGGGAAAATCAGGCGGGAGACGTGTTCGTGAGCTACAACGCAGCGACCTTCGCGCGGAGCATGCTTGCGCGCCACGGCTTCGATTCCTCGAACCCCGCGCTGATCGAGGGCACCGCCATGCTGGAGCAGAAGCAGGCTGAAATCACGCGCGCGGCCGTGACATAGCCGATCAAAGGGAGTTGGCCGATCAAAGGGAGTTGGCCGATCAAAGGGAGTTGGAGGCCCGGCCTGGATTTGAACCAGGATAAAAAGCTTTGCACAGCTCCCGCGTAAGACGCTTCCGCCACCGGGCCAAAAACACTCTAGCCGCGGCAGAATGCCCCGTCACAACAAGATGAGAGATAAGGTTAACGGCGGCAGTGCTGATTTAGATCGTAAAACGATAGATTGGTGCTATTTGCGCTTTGCGATGAAGGTTTTGCGGGCGGGATTGGTGCCGACGTTCTGCGCCGCCAGCGCGGCGATGAAACCTGTGTCGCCGAGTTTGTGAAGCATCTCCTCCGTGCGGTAGCGGCGCAGACCAAGCTTGCTCCGGAGAGTGCGGTAGTCGGATAACGCCATCCGGGTAATGCCGGTGACGGCATCGATCAGGAATCCATTTTTTGCTGCGAACCGCAAAAGTGCGGCGGCGTCGGTCACGGCGCCGACGCCGGGATCGAGGATGTCGCCAAGCACGAAGCGGCCCTCCGGCTTCAGCAGGCGGCGGATTTGCGTGAAGGCGGCATCGAGTTCGCCGGGCGTCATGTACTGGGCGACCGAAATCATCACAACGAGATCGACCGAGGCATCCGGCAGCGCAGTCAGGTCGTCGGGCGACAGCGCTTCGATGTTGGGGATGGCGGCGAATCGTTCCTTGAGGCGGGTGCGCACGCCGGGCGCGGGCTCGGCGAGGATCAGGTGTTTGCATCTTGCCGCGACACGAGCAGCGGACAATGCCTCCCCGCAGGAATAATCCAGCACGGTCGCTTCGGACGAAGGAATGTAGCCGATGGTGTCGGTGGCGATGAGATCGAAATGCGCGCGGCGATGAGCGTCACTCACATAAATCGAAGGTGAGGAATCGTAGAAGTCGATCCAGGCCATAAGCTTCCGATGACAGATTGCGGCAGGTGTTCCGGTGCCGGAACGGACACCGATATCGCGAGTTAGTTACGATTGAGCCGGATGTTTCCGGCGGTGAATTTCACTCCTATCAGGAAGGTCCGTTGTGAGCAAAACCAAGAATTCCGTGGCGTCCGAACTGGATACGCCAACTGATCTGCCGCAGGCGGCAGTCGACAAGATTTCGGTTGCGGTCAATACGCTGCTGGCCGATTCTTTTGCACTCTATCTGAAGACCAAGAATTTCCACTGGCACGTCAGCGGCCGGCATTTTCGCGATTATCACCTGATGCTGGACGAGCATTCCGATCAGATTTTTGCGACCACCGACCAGCTGGCCGAGCGCGTGCGCAAGCTCGGCGGCACCACGCTGCGTTCGATCGGACAGGTCGCCAGGCTGCAAACCATCAAGGACAATGATGAGGACTATGTACCACCGCGCGAGATGCTGCGCGAACTGATGAACGACAACAAGCACGTGGCGGAGACGATGCGTGAGGCGCATGAGATTGCCGACAAGGGCGGCGACGTCGCCACCGCGAGCATTCTCGAGACCTTCATCGATGAGGCCGAGCGGCGAACCTGGTTCCTGTTCGAGGCAAGCCGCCAGGAAGGCGGCAACGAGGCGTGAGTTCGCGCACCCGGATGTGAAAATGCCCGCTTCGCAGTGGGCATTTTTATTTTTTGGGAAAAGGCCAAATATCTGGAGCAATTTCGGTTTTGATGAAGACGATATCTGTCATTGCCGGGCATAGTCCGTCGAAGACGGGCGTGAACGCCCTTATGTCCCGGCAATCCATCGTCTTGAAGGGACTCTTCTTTTGAGATGGATGCGCCGGTCATAGGCGAGCGGAAGCGACGCCGTTCTTCGAACGGCTATAGGCGAGCGGAAGCGACGCCGTTCTTCGAACGGCTATAGGCGAGCGGAAGCGACGCCGTTCTTCGAACGGTGATGCCTCCGCATGACGATTCCGAGTATACTGAAGCTACTCTAGGCCCGCTTGCTGGCGCGCATCAGATCCGCGAACCGCGTGAACAGATAGTGCGAGTCGCGTGGGCCGGGCGACGCTTCGGGATGGTACTGCACGGAGAATACCGGTTTGTCCTTCAGCGCGAGGCCGCAGTTGGAATGATCGAACAGTGAATAGTGCGTCTGCTCGACGGTGTCGGGCAGTGTGTCCTTGTCCACCGCGAAGCCATGGTTCATCGAGGTGATCTCGACCTTGCCGGTGGTGAGGTCCATCACCGGATGGTTGGCGCCGTGGTGGCCCTGGTGCATCTTCACGGTCTTGCCGCCGACGGCAAGGCCGAGCATCTGGTGGCCCAGACAAATCCCGAACGTCGGCACGCCCGAGGCGATGATTTTCTTCAGCACCGGGACGGCATATGCGCCGGTCGCGGCCGGATCGCCCGGGCCGTTGGAAAGAAAGATTCCGTCGGGCTTCATCGCCAGAATGTCTTCAGCCGACGTTTTCGCCGTGACCACGGTGACCTTGCAGCCTTCGCTCGCGAGCAGGCGCAGAATGTTGCGCTTGATGCCATAGTCGATCGCGACGACATGAAATTCCGGCTTGTCCTGGCGGCCAAAACCCTTGCCCCAGTGCCAGTCGGTCTCATCCCAGTCGTAACGCTGCGCGCTCGTCACCATCGGCACGAGATCCATGCCAACCAGGCCGGGCCATTCGCGGGCTTCTTCCTTGAGGCCGTGCAGGTCGAACTTGCCGTCCTTGCTGTGCGCGATCACCGCATTGGGCATGCCTTTGCTGCGGATCAGTGCCGTGAGGGCGCGGGTGTCGATGCCCGCGAGGCCGATGATGCCGCGCGCGGCGAGCCAACTGTCGAGATGGCGGGTGGCGCGATAATTCGAGGGGTCGGTAATGGAGGCGCGCAGGATCGCGCCGCGCGCGCCCGGCGTCGCCGCCATGTTCACCGTCTCGATGTCCTCGTCATTGGTGCCGACATTGCCGATGTGAGGGAAAGTGAAGGTGATGAGTTGTCCGGCATAGGACGGATCGGTGAGGATCTCCTCATAGCCGGTCATCGCGGTGTTGAAGCAGACCTCGCCGACGGCAGAGCCTTCCGCGCCGAGGCCGAAGCCCTCCAGCACGGTGCCATCGGCAAGCACGAGCAGCGCGGTCGGTTTTCTGTCCGGCCAGGCGGGGGAATTGTCATTTGTTGTCATAAGCCCATGACATAGCCCGCACGCTGCGGCGCGTCAAAGGCCAAACGTGGCTGTCCATGCGGTTTCCTCATGTTTGCCGTCCGCGCCCCGCGCCCAAGGCAGGGAGTGGTTGTCCGAGGGTGAAAAACCCCGTAAATCCAACGCGGATTTGACGGCGCCCTCGCGCCTTGAGCAAATATGGGCGCCTTCGCGCCGGGGAGAGCAACCATGCTGCGCGACGACATCAACACCGCGGTGAAAGAGGCGATGAAGGCCAAGGCGGAGCGCAAGCTCTCCACGCTGCGGATGGTGAATTCGTCGATCAAGAACGCCGATATCGAGGCGCGCGGGCAGGGCAAGCCGCCATTGTCCGACGAGGATATCCTTGGCCTGCTGCAGAAGATGATCAAGCAGCGCCAGGAATCGGTCGAATTGTATGACAAGGGCGGCCGTGCGGAACTCGCAGCCCAGGAGCGTGAGGAGATCGCGGTGATCTCCGCCTATCTGCCAAAACAGATGTCGGACGATGAAGTGAAGGCCGCCATCGCCGCCGCCATCAAGGACACCGGCGCCGCCGGCATGAAGGACATGGGCAAGGTGATCGGCGCCTTGAAGGCCAAATACGCCGGCCAGATGGATTTCGGCAAGGCCAGCGGCCTCGTGAAGGCGGCGCTGACGGGCTAGCTAGCCGCCGCGTCATTCCCGCGTAAGCGGGAATCCAGTTTTCTTAATTACTCACTGGATCCCCGCCTGCGCGGGGACGACGATCTTGATCGGTCTGCGCGGTGCTTACGCGTGCGCGAAGGCGAGCGGCTTGCCGGTTTCGAGAATGCTCTTGAGGCTCGAGAGCACGAGCGGCCAGCCGGTCGAGATGCTCGGCAGCGTCTTGCTGTCCGCCGCGAAGCCTTCATGCGTCACGGTCAGCTTGACGCCGTCGTGGGACGGCTCGATGACATAGGTCACGCGCGAGGGCTTTTCTTTCCGCATCTCCTCGTCGAACACCGACTGCCAGCTATAGGCGAGCCTGCGCGGCGGATCGGATTCGAGGATGAGGCATTCGTTCTTCACCTCGCCGTCCCGGTCCATGTGCATGCGCGAGCCGACCTTCCAGTCGGATGTCAGGGAACAGCAGTACCAGTATTTCTCGGTGAAGTCCTTGTCGGTCAGCGCGTGCCAGAGTTTCTCGGGCGTGGTCTTGATGTAGGTGGTGTAGACGAATTCCGGTTTACTCATCACGCTTCTCCAGTTTTCGTTTCAGTTCGCTGAGGGCTTCGAGTTTTCCGTGCTCGAACTTCCTGATCCATCGTTCGCCGATCTGATGGATCGGCACCGGGTTGAGGTAGTGCAGCTTCTCGCGGCCATGCCTGATGGTGGCGACGAGATTGGCGTCTTCCAGAATCGCCAGATGCTTGGTGACGGCCTGCCGCGTCATGGCGAGGCCGTTGCAAAGCTCCAGCAATGTTTGGCCGTTGCGGGCATGAAGCCTGTCGAGCAGCAAGCGCCGCGATGCGTCCGCCAGTGCCTTGAAGACCTCATCCATGGCTGGAATAATAGGCAACCAAATGGTTGCCTGTCAAGCGTGACATTTCGCGCCGTGATCTCTCACGGTGTCGTCCCCGCGCAGGCGGGGACCCAGCGTGGTTTCCGCGAGTAGAGGCAGTAGTTGGAAGGGGACGCGGCGCGCGAAGGCGCTTAGAGAAAGGACGAGAAAATTCTGGGTCCCCGCCTGCGCGGGGATGACGGGGCTTCAGCGCTTCACCAGTCCCTGTGCCAGCAGGCGGCCTTCGAGCTCGTGCAGGATGCGCGCAAGCCGCTCGGCCCATTCGATCTGGCCAGCTTCCTCGATGATCAGGTCCTGCCGGATCTCGATGCCGGAATTGATGAGTTTCCGCCGCTCGCCATGTACGGGGATGGTGTAGTCGGTCGTGTCGCTCACCGAGTAAGGCTCGTTGTCGCCGACCAGGAAATGGCCTTCGGCGCGCAACAGCTTGAGCAGCAGCGGCGGCAGGCCATTGCCGTTCTGATAGAGCGTGCCGACATGCCAGGGCCGCGCCACGCCGGCATAAACCGGCGTGAAGGAATGCAGCGACAGCAGAATGGTCGGCTGCTTCTTCGCAGTGCGGCGGTCGATCACCTGCTCGATGCGTGCGTGATAGGGCGTGAAAATCTCGCGCCGGCGCGCCGCGATGTCCTCGAAACTCAAGCCATCATTGCCGGGAATGCGGGTCGCCTCGCTCATCACCGGAATCGAGCCGGGGCTTTCAAATGGCCGGTTGCAGTCGATCACGAGCCGGGAATATCGTTGTGCGATCAAATGCGCGCCGGTGGCCTCCGCAAGCCGCCGCACGACACCGGCGATGCCGACGTCGGAGGCGATGTGCCGTTCGAGATCGCTCTCGGTGAGGCCAAGCCGGCCGAGGCGCTCCGGGATGCGCTTGCCGTAATGATCACAGACCAGCAGAAAGGGTGATGTGGTTTCTGCGTTGTCTTCGCGCACGGGCGCGACTTCATCGGTATCGAGCAGGAGGGGTGAGACAGGTGAATGCATGGGTCCCTCGTCAATTGCGCCGGGATAGCTCTTCCGGAAACAATATAAGCGTGATCACGGGAAAGCATAGGCCGATCATTGCGACCTTGGCATGGCCGCCATGGTTTGCGGCCCCGCCGCTGAGGACAAGTTTACGGAAGCAGGTTATCGGGATTTTACGAGAACGGGAGGCGGGCGCGAAGACCGCGGATCTTGCGCACAAGTGCGGCGCTCCGGACGCGACGCTGTACAATTGGAAGGCCCGATACGGCGGCATGGATCTCACCGAGGCCGGTTTGCAACGCCGAGCGGGAGCAGCCGGATTCCGGCAAGGCTGCCTAAAGTCGACGGTTCAGATGAATCATGTCCACGATCGCGCCGTCCTGCGGCTTGACGAATATAAGCTCCTTGCCCTGGAGCATCGCGTACTCGTAGTTCGCAACAGGCGGTGCCACCGCTCTGATGGCTCCCGGCACTTGCGATAGCGCTAGTCCCTTGGGCGCTTTCGCACCCAGCGCCGGCCGAAAGTTCGGCGGGACGGCTTGCATATCGCCAAGGCCGGCGATGCTCCAGGCAATCATCTGCCGCTGGGTTGCATTCAATCCGATCCTGTCCTTGCCAGGCACAACAGATTCTTTGGCGGTCTGCTGTGTCAGCGCCGTATGGGTAATCGCAGGCGTCGGCTGTTGAGCGTCCGCCGGCAACGATAGCGCTGCTGTGGCCAATAAAATGATAATGGGTGTTTTCATCGCCTGCTCCTGAGAATGGAAGTTCCGCGCTTTCCGGACACCCGCCCTGATGATGAAACGCGGGAAGCGAGGCGAGGTTTCTGGCCGGCGGCGTGAATTATCAAAACCGCGGGGTCAACCTTACGGGGGCGCAATGGATGAAACGTCAGGGGCAGGTCACCGGAGCACAAGGCGGTCAGGCCTGTGAATAGCGGCAACAAATGCCGGGATTTCTGCGTGCCGACGGCGAATTATGGGTTTGGCGTCGCCGGTCTTATATTGATGGCCGGTTGGCAGGACTCAAATTCAGACCATGCGCTTCACGCCCCAGTTTCTCGATGATCTGCGCGCGCGGCTTCCGGTGTCGGAAGTCGTGGGCAAGCGCGTGAAGCTGAAGCGGGCGGGCAAGGAGTGGAAAGGGCTGTCGCCGTTTCATCAGGAGAAAACGCCGTCCTTCACGGTCAACGACCAGAAGGGATTCTACCACGACTTCTCAAGCGGCAAGCACGGCAACATTTTCGACTTCGTAATGGAGACCGAAGGCGTCGGCTTCGTCGAAGCGGTCGAGCGGCTCGCCAGCCTGGCGGGCATGGCGCTGCCTGCGGTGACGCCGGACGCCGCGCGGCACGAGCAGCGCCGCCGCACACTGTACGAGGTGATGGATCTTGCCGCGAAGTTTTTCGCAGAAACCCTGGCCTCGCGCGCCGGCGCCAAAGCACGTGGCTATCTTGCGGACCGCTCGATCCCGTCCGCGACGCAACTCCAGTTTCGCATGGGCTACGCGCCGGGCGAACGCTTTGCGCTGAAGGAGCATCTCGGCGCGCAGGGCGTGAGCGTCGACGACATGATCGAGGCGGGATTGCTGATCGCGGGCGACGACATTCCAGTGCCCTACGATCGCTTCCGCGACCGCGTGATGTTCCCCATTACCGACGCGCGCAATCGCATCATCGCCTTTGGCGGCCGTGCGCTGGAAAAGGACGTCCCCGCGAAGTATCTGAACTCGCCGGAGACGCCGCTGTTTCACAAGGGCGACAATCTCTACAATCAGGCGATGGCGCGGCAGGCGGCGCATGACGGTGCGCCGGTCATCGTCGCCGAAGGTTATGTCGATGTCATTGCGCTGGTCGGCACGGGCTTTGCCGCCGCCGTCGCCCCGCTCGGCACCGCGCTGACCGAAAGCCAGCTCGCGCTCCTGTGGAAGATGGCCGACGAGCCGCTGCTGTGTTTCGACGGCGACGGCGCGGGCCAGCGCGCGGCGTTGCGCGCGGCCGATCTTGCGCTGCCTCATCTTGCACCCGGCAAGAGCTTGCGCTTTGCGATGATGCCGGAAGGGCAGGACCCTGACGATCTTGCCCGGACCGGCGGCCGCGTTGCGCTTGACGAGGTGTTTGCTGCTGCCTGTCCGCTCGCCGACATGATCTGGGCGCGTGCGACCGAGGGCGGCGAATTCGCAACGCCCGAGCGCCGCGCGGCACTGGAGGCGAAACTCCACGAACTCACGGGCAGCATCCGCGACGAGACCGTGCGGCGTTACTACCGGCAGGATTTTGCCGAGCGGCTGCGCCGGATGTTCGCGCCCGAAGGGACTGCGCCACGCGGCGGCTATGGCGGGGCGCAGGGCGGCTTCCGGAGCGAATCACCGCGCCGTTTTCCCGGCCGGAGCGGTTTTGGCGCCGGTTCCATGGGGCGGCCGGGCAGCCGGGCCAATCTATCCACAGCCGCGCTGGGGCGCGGACCTTATCAGGCTGCAAGCCCGCAACTGGCGAATTCGCCCTTGATGCGCGGCCAGCGCAGCGCGCTGTCGCGGCGCGAGGCGTTGATCCTGCGATCGCTCCTCAACCACCCCTGGCTCCTGCACGATCACCTCGAGGAGATCGCGGGCCTTGAGCTCGCCCACCCCGACGCGGTGAAATTGCGCGCCGGCATTATCGCGGCGTTCGCCAATTATGGCGCGACCGATCACCCGGAGACGGAGAGTGGCCGGATCGCGTCATGGCTGCAAAAGAACAATTATTACGAGCAAATTCAACGGGTTGAGAAGGCCTTGACCACCAAGGATGTGTGGGGCGCGCAGGCCGGCGCCGCGCGCGAGGATGTTTTGTCGACCTGGCAGCAACTCATTGCCTTGCATCGGCAATCCCACGCCTTACTTAGGGAATTGAAGGATGCCGAGCAGGCCGTCGGACACGACAATACCGAGGCGAATAATGCCTGGTTGCGGGACGTCAAGGCGAGGCTTGCGGCGGCGGACGGGACCGAGGCGCTGATTGAAGGTTTCGGAGAGTCCTCGGGACGGTTTCGTGCCTGACAGGGTGGGAATTTCGGTGGTGCGAGGTTTTCGGGTTTTGCGAAAAAGACTCGCCAAAACGAGGATTTACCCGCAAATACAGGGTTAATCGAAGATTAACGGCCTCCGGGCCAAAACGGCGACTCGACCGTGGGACAGGTCAAAGGGTGGCGCAGGGCGCGCGCCGCCTTTTCCGTGTCAGACCGTTGACCTGACCGGCGCGGGCCTCATGCCTGGCGCGGTCACCAAATTCGAATTCCGCGCAAGGCAAAGCCGCGCGCGCGGCGTGGGTTTCAGGAGCGATAAGTATGGCCACAAAGGCGAAGACGGTAGCGGTCAAGGACAAGGAAAAAGAACAGAAGGCCGCCGAGACTCCCGAAAAGGATTCCGCCGAGGCGCCGTCGCCCTTGCTCGACCTCTCGGATGCTGCCGTCAAGAAGATGATCAAGCACGCGAAGAAGCGCGGCTTTGTCACCTTCGATCAGCTCAACGCGGTGCTGCCCTCCGACCAGACCTCGCCGGAGCAGATCGAGGACATCATGGCGATGCTCTCGGACATGGGCATCAACGTCTCCGAGGCCGATGACGCCAACGACGAGGACGAGGAGAAGGACGAGGCCGACGACGAGACCGACAACGAGCTTGTCGAGGTCACCTCCAAGGCCGTCACCGAGACCAAGAAGTCCGAGCCCGGCGAGCGCACCGACGATCCGGTGCGGATGTATCTGCGCGAAATGGGCACGGTGGAGTTGCTGTCGCGCGAGGGCGAAATCGCCATCGCCAAGCGCATCGAGGCCGGCCGCGAGGCGATGATCGCAGGACTGTGCGAAAGCCCGCTGACGTTTCAGGCGATCATCATCTGGCGCGACGAGCTCAACGAAGGAAAAATCTTTCTTCGCGACATCATCGACCTTGAAGCCACCTACGCCGGCCCCGAGGGCAAGAACGGCGTCAATCCGGCGATGATCGCGGGGCCGACCGGTCCCGACGGCCAGCCGACCAACGCCGTCGTCAATGGTGACGGCACCGTGCAGGTGATCGGAGCCCAGCAGGCCGCCCCCGCGCAGACCGCGCCGCAGGCCGCGACCCCGTTCCGCCCCGCGCCGGCCGCGGGCGATGACAGCGCCGCGCCGGAAGGCGAGGGCGACGATGACGATGAGTTCGAGAACCAGATGTCGCTCGCCGCGATCGAGGCCGAGCTCAAGCCGCGCGTGGTCGAGACCTTCGACAAGATCGCCTCCGAGTACAAGAAGCTGCGCCGCCTGCAGGAACAGGACATCCAGAACCAGCTGCAGAGCACGGCGGAATCGCTGTCGCCGTCGCAGGAGCGCAAGTACAAGAAGCTGAAGGACGAGATCATCGTCGAGGTGAAGTCGCTGCGCCTCAATCAGGCGCGCATCGATTCGCTCGTCGAGCAGCTTTACGACATCAACAAGCGCCTCGTGTCCTATGAGGGCCGCCTGTTCCGTTTGGGTGACGGCCACGGCGTCGGCCGCGAGGACTTCCTGAAGAACTATGTCGGCTCGGAGCTTGATCCGCGCTGGCTCAACCGTGTCTCGAAACTCGCCGCCAAGGGCTGGAAGAATTTCGTCGCGCACGAGAAGGACAGGATCAAGGACCTGCGCCACGAGATCCAGCAGCTCGCAGCGCTCACCGGCCTCGAGATCGGCGAATTCCGCAAGATCGTGCTCGGCGTGCAGAAGGGCGAGCGCGAGGCGCGGCAGGCGAAGAAGGAAATGGTGGAGGCGAACCTGCGCCTCGTCATCTCGATCGCCAAGAAATACACCAACCGCGGCCTGCAATTCCTCGACCTCATTCAGGAAGGCAACATCGGCCTGATGAAGGCGGTCGATAAATTCGAGTACCGCCGCGGCTACAAGTTCTCGACCTACGCGACGTGGTGGATCCGTCAGGCCATCACCCGCAGCATTGCGGATCAGGCCAGAACCATCCGCATCCCGGTGCACATGATCGAGACCATCAACAAGATCGTGCGCACCTCGCGCCAGATGCTCAACGAGATCGGCCGCGAGCCGACGCCGGAGGAGCTGGCCGAAAAGCTCGGCATGCCGCTGGAGAAGGTGCGCAAGGTTCTCAAGATCGCCAAGGAGCCGCTGTCGCTGGAGACCCCGGTCGGCGACGAGGAAGATTCGCACCTCGGCGATTTCATCGAGGACAAGAACGCGATCCTGCCGATCGATGCGGCGATCCAGTCGAACCTGCGCGAGACCACGACGCGGGTGCTGGCCTCGCTCACGCCGCGCGAGGAGCGCGTCTTGCGCATGCGCTTTGGCATCGGCATGAACACCGACCACACGCTGGAGGAGGTCGGCCAGCAATTCTCGGTGACGCGCGAACGCATCCGCCAGATCGAGGCGAAGGCGCTGCGCAAGCTCAAGCATCCCTCGCGCAGCCGCAAACTGCGATCATTCCTCGATAACTGAGCCATGTCACACGCCGCCGCCAGCCCTGTCCGCGATTGGTCCGGGGCATGGCGTGCCTGCGTCGAGACGCTGTTTCCCGGCTATTTCGCGCTGGTGATGGCGACCGGCATCATCTCCAACGGGATGTGGTTTGAAGGCCACCGCGGCCTCTCCGACCTGCTGCTGGCCGTCAACGCCGCGGCCTATCTGGTGCTGGCGGTGATGACGGTGGCGCGCGTGGCGCTGTTTCCCCGCGCGGTGTGGCGCGACCTCACCGATCCGAATGCGGTGTTCGGGTTTTTCACGCTGGTTGCGGCGACCGACGTGCTCGGCGTCGGCCTCGGGCTGCGGGGCTATGGCGGGCTGACGCTCGGGATGTGGGGGCTGGCGCTGCTGCTCTGGCTCGGGCTGACCTGGCTTGGCTTCATGGTGCTGATGCTGCGCGGCGCCGCGGCGCGCATGGATATCATCTATGGCGGCTGGCTGGTCGCCATCGTCGCGACCGAGGCGGTGGCGGTGCACGGGGTGCTGCTCACCACGCATTTCGCCGCGCCGGAGCCGCTCCTGGTGTTCAGCTACATGCTGTGGGGCGTCGGCGTGGTGCTTTACGCGATCTTCATCGTGCTGTTCGCGCACCGGGTTTTCTTCGCGCCGGTGAAGCCCGAACAGCTCACCTCGATGCTGTGGGTGGTGATGGGCGCCGCCGCGATCTCCACCAATGCCGGCACCGAACTGATCCTGACCGACAGCACGCAGCCGTTCCTGCGCCTGGTGCGGCCGTTCATCGAGGGCGCGGTGCTGGTGATCTGGGCGTGGGCAACGTGGTGGATTCCGCTGCTGGTGTCGCTGGCCGTCTGGATGCACAGCGTGCATCACCGGCCGCTGAGCTACACGCCGCTGGCCTGGGCCTTCGTGTTCCCGCTGGGGATGTATGCGCTGGCGAGCCTGCGGCTGGCGCACACCGCGGGCCTCTCCGCGCTGGCGGCGGCGTCGCACATCATGGTGTGGATCGCGCTCGCGGCGTGGGTGGTGACGGCGCTGGGGCTGGTCGACAGCCTCTGGCGGCACTGGCCGCGACGGCAGCGCGGCACCCAGGACCATGGCCCGGCCGTGACGAGGTGACCGCGGGTGGATCGCGCGTCGCCGGTGCGGGGCCGCCGGCTATGCGATGTCGAGATGAACCGTGATCGCCGCGACCGCGATGATCGAGATGTCATCCGGCCCGGTGTTGGCGGCATTGAGCCCGCCCTTGACGACCTCGACGGTGATCTGCCCGTGCGGCAGCACCGCCTTCACGGCGGCGGGGTCGACCTTCTCGGGCTGCTGCACGCCGATCTTGACATCGACCAGCATCTTGCCGGGATCGAGACCGAGCGTTTTCAGCAGGACCAGCGAGCTGTGATGGATGGCGTCCTCCACCGCGCGGACGGCGGCCTTGGTGTAGCTGCCGCCATGCCAGTCGTTGCCCGTTCCCACTTCCAGAAAAATGCGCTTTGCGGCCATGAACCTGCGTCCTGTGATTGAAGGATTGTTTTTTAGCGGCTTTGCCGGCCGCGAAGTTTGACCCAGAACAATGTTTGTGGGGGCGCCTCAGGCCGCGCGCCGCAGCATGAAGGTTTTGCCGTCGGAGTGAAAGGCTCAAGCCCTGCAGGGAGCGCGTGCTGCGCATGCGCTTCGGCATCGGCATGAACATCGGACACGCTCTGGAAGAAGTCGGTTAGCAATTCTCGGTGGCGTGCAGTGAACGATCACTTCCAACTCGGACCGGCAATCTCCCTTTTTGACGAGAAAAATGGAAGCGCGGATCATGCCGGGGTATGGCGATTTGCGTGATCGAGGTGGCCTTGCCGCGCGCGGGCGAGCCCGGTAGTTTTCGCGGGGGGAGAATCTTGATGCCAACGCCGCCGAAATCGTCTGTGAAGAATCAATTGTTCTACGGCGACAATCTCGACATCCTCCGCAAATACATCGCCGACGACAGCGTCGATCTGATCTACCTCGATCCGCCGTTCAACTCCAACGCCACCTATAACGTCCTGTTCCGGACGCCCGGACTCGCGGGGGGGGGGGGGCTGACAGTCAGGCGCAGATCGAGGCGTTCGACGACACCTGGCACTGGAGCACGTCAGCCGAGCGCGCGTTCGACGAGGTGATTGCGTCGGGCAATTCCGACGCCGCCGAAATGTTGCGCGCGATGCGCTCGTTCCTGAAAGAGAACGACATGATGGCGTATCTGGCCATGATGGCGGTGCGGCTGATTGAATTGCATCGCGTGCTGAAGCCGACCGGCTCGCTCTACCTGCACTGCGATCCGACCGCGAGCCACTACTTGAAGATTCTGTTGGATGCGGTGTTTGGACCTACAAATTTTCTTAACGAAGTAATTTGGAAGCGAACAAGTGCGCATTCAGCCGCGAAACGTTGGGGCGACGTTCATGACAGCATTCTGTTTTATGCAAAATCAGATTCGTTTCTCTGGAACAAGATCTTCACCGAGTACGATGCTTCGTACACCGAACGATATCGAAATCGCGACGAGCGCGGAGTGTGGAGCGATGACAATCTAACCGCGCCAGGAATCCGCCATGGAGATTCTGGTGCTGGATGGAAGGGATACAACCCGACGGAGCGTGGAAATCATTGGAAGATAAGTAATATCGCCGTCGCTCAGGTGGTCGGCGCCGAGAAAGTTGCCGCTTTGACCACAACAGAAAAGCTGGAAGTTCTTGATCAAAATGGCTTTATCCATTGGCCAAAAACGGGCGGTTTTCCGAGGTTTAAGAGATACCTTGGCAAAGGCCTGCCACTACAAGACATTATCAGTGATATTTTCCCACTCAATTCCCAAGCGCAAGAACGCCTCGGCTATCCTACCCAAAAGCCCGTCGCCTTGCTCGAACGCATCATCGCCGCGTCTTCCAACGAAGGCGATCTGGTGCTCGATCCGTTCTGCGGTTGCGGCACCACGGTTCACGCCGCGCAGAAGCTCAATCGTCGCTGGATCGGCATTGACGTCACCCATCTCGCCATCGGCCTGATCAAGCGACGGTTGTCGGAAGCTTTCAAGGGCGTGCAATTCGAGGTCGTCGGCGTACCGCAGGATGTCGGTGGCGCGACGGCGCTGGCCGACGCCGACAAGTACGAATTTCAGAAATGGGCGCTGTCGATGATCGACGCCGTGCCCTACAAGGGCGGCAAGAAAGGCGGCGACGGCGGCGTCGATGGCTACGTCTATTTCAAGCCGGACGGCAAGATCACGGAGAAAGCCATCGTCTCGGTCAAGGGCGGCCAGAGCCTGACGCCAGCAATGGTCAAGGACCTGATTGTCACCGTCGATCAGGAGAAGGCCAAGATGGGCATCTTCCTGACGTTGACGCCTCCGACCAAGGGCATGGTGGCGCAGGCGGCCACTGCCGGTTTCTACAAAACCGATTACGGAAGTTTTCCGAAAATCCAGATTGTGACAGTCGAGCAATTGTTCTCGCCGTCGAGCCCGATCCAGATGCCGTGGCAAGATACCTCGGCGTTCAAGAAGGCCAAGAAAGAGAATACCGAGAAACAGAACGAACTCGATCTGTAAGTCGCTTGACAAATTTTCAGTTATGATTATATTCCTAGCCATCCCGTCTCACTTCCGAGGGGCGGCTCGCGATCGTCACTTGTCGCGGGGCGGGATGCGGTGGACGCGGCAGCGTCAGGCGCGGACGATGCGCGGGTGGGGAAGCCTGTTTTCAAGTGGCTTCTATGGACCCGTTCATCCGAACCGCTGACGACGACGCTGCGCGTGGACCTGCGACAGTGGAGGCCGGTTTCGCGGCCGGAAGACGCGCCATGTCAACATGGCGGTGTTTTCCAGGGCGAACCGGAGGGCCACTTCGCCGGAAAACGCCCCGCGCGCCGGCCCAAGTCGTGTGGTCCTGATGCCCGCCGCTGGCATCAAGGGACGGAGAGCCTGCTGCCCGACCGGGCGCAGGACACATCCTCAGTCCCGACGGTGACAAACCAAGCGATACGTCACCGGGGAGAGCACGAAGCAAGCCGGAAGCCCACCGCGCGCGGAACGCCGGACGTGTCCGGTGCTTTCGTGGTGGCTAACTCGTGCGCTTGTTTTTATCGCGCATGAGGCTGCGGACGCATCGCGCGTCCGGCGTTCCGTGCGCCCTCGGTCTCGAGGGCCGGGATTTTGGTGCGCGAACGGGGCAAGCCCCGGCCGCGCGGACGTCCGGCGCCCCCGCGCCGTCAAGAACAGGGGCGATGACGCGCGCCGTAACCACAACTGCAGAGTCGTCATCACCGGGCATCACCCGTCGCAGACGGGCGTGAACGCCCTATGACCCGGTGATCCATGTCTTGTTTCGCGAGCGTGCCTTTAAAACGTGGATGGCCGGGTCAAGCCCGGCCATGACAGAGAGGATAAGGGCAGGGCCTAAGCACGATACACGCGGGTCATCGCCCCTGCTTTTGTGTTGGCGCGGGCGAACCTGTCTCCCTTCACGTCATCACCGGGCATGGCCCGTCGCAGACGGGTGATGCCCGGCCCTGACAGATGGCGTATCGTGTCATGGTCGTCCCCGCCGCCCGTTACGTCATGCTCCCGCCCCGATTCGTCATGCTATAAAGGCAGCCCGAATTTCCCGCCCGCCGGCCGCCCGGCTGCCAAGAGGTTTTCATGCAGGTTTTCATGCAGGCTTTCATGCACATTTTGTCCCGCGGCGTGTCCCGCAAATGGTCTGTTCTGGCGCTCTCGCTCGGCCTCATCGGCGCGGCGGCCGCAAGTTCCTCCGCCTCCGCCGCGCAATGCGGCGGCGATTTCAACGCCTTCATCTCGAATTTTTCGCGCGAGGCGGTGGCCGCGGGCATTTCGCCCGGCGTCGTCAGCCAGTCGTTCGCGGGGGTCACGATCGATCCCGAAGTGCTGCGGTTCGATCATCGCCAGCGCTACACCTTCAAAAAGACCTTCGAGCAGTATGTCTCAACCCGCGTCGGCGCCGGCCGCATCAAGACCGGCCGCTTCATGATGCAGAAGCACGCCTCGCTGTTGTCGCGTATCGAACGGCAATACGGCGTGCCGCCGCAGATCATCGTCGCGATCTGGGGGCTGGAATCGGATTTCGGCAAGGGCGACATGGGCAGGCGGCCGGTGATCCGCACGCTGGCGACGCTGGCGCATGATTGCCGCCGCACCGAGCTGTTCCAGGGCGAGCTGCTGGCGGCGCTGAAGATCGTGCAGCGCGGCGACCTGCGGCTGAACGATCTGGTCGGTGCGTTCGCCGGCGAGATCGGCCAGACGCAGTTCCTGCCGTCGAGCTACATCAAGTACGGCGTCGATTTCGACGGCAACGGCCATGTCGACCTGCGCCACAGCGTGCCGGACGTGCTCGCCTCCACCGCCAACCTTTTGCACACCAGCGGCTTCAAGCCCGGCGCCGACTACCACGAGGGCAGCGCCAATTTCGAGGCGATGCGCGAGTGGAACAGGGCGCAGATCTACCGCAAGACCATCGCCTATTTCGCCGACAAGCTCGCCGCGCCATAGGCCGTGGCGGGCGCGGCCCAAGGTTAACGCCCTACCAATGGCCTGTTGTCTCTTCATTGATTCAAAACCACACTAAGAGGTGCTTAGGAACAGACAAGGTCCGTTAAGTTCCCGCGGCGCATGGTCTCCGAACCAAACCGGCGATGACCGGTGGCAAGGCGGGGACCATGGGCCAGACGACCGCAAACCGGCAGGATGATGCGCGCGATGATGCGCGGACAGGCGGGGACGAGGGAGGTTGTGCGTGCTGAACGTCGTCACCCTCTGGCTCGTCTTCATCGTCAACTTCTTCTCGCTCGGCGTGGTGTGGGCCTACGTCGCGCGCTCCTATCCGAATTTCGAGGCGGCGCGGTTCTGGGCCGCGGGTGCGTTGGTCGCCTCCATTGCCGCCGCATTGTCCGTGCTGCGGCTGTATGTCGATCCGGTGCTGCCGCTGTCCGCCGGGGCCGTGCTGATGATCGCCTCGACAGGCCTCGTCGCGATGGGCGCCCAGCGTTTCTACGGACTGGCGATTCCATGGCGGACACATGCGGCGCTGGTCGGCCTCAGCGCGCTCGGCATCGCCGTGTTCGCCTGGCAATCCAGCCCGGTGATGCGGATCGTGATCTACTCGGTGGCCCAGTCACTCTCGGTCGGCATGACCGTGGCGCTGGTCTGGCGCCATGGCTCGCGTCATCCCGGCGCGCGGTTTGTCGGACTGGTTGGCGCGGCGCTCGCCGTCATTGTGATGGCGCGTTGCGTCCTGCGATTGTACCAGCCGGTGGATGGCGCCTACCTGATCCACTTCACGCCGCTGCAGTCGGTGATCGTGCTGGTGCTGGTGTTTCTCTCGATCGTATGGAATTTCGGCTTTTTGCTGATGGCGGTCGATCGCCTCCGCGCCGAGGTCGCCGATCTGGCGTTGCTCGACGATCTGACCGGGGTGGCCAATCGCCGCCGGTTGCTGAAGTCTCTCGCCGGCGAATGCGCGCGATCGGATCGTTCGATGCAGCCGTTTTCCGTTCTGCTGATGGATATCGATGGGTTCAAGACCATCAACGATGATCATGGACATGCTGCGGGGGACGAATGTCTGCGGCAATTTACCCGCACCATTCAGCAAAGGCTCCGCACCGGCGATCTGCTGGCGCGCATGGGCGGTGACGAATTCTGCGTCGTGCTGCCTGCGACCACATCGCATGAAGCGGGGCTTGTCGCGCGCGACATGCTCGATCTGTGCACGGCAGCGCTGGTGCATTGGAGCACGGCGACGATCAGGCTGTCGACATCGATCGGTATCGCCCAGTGGTGCCCGGACATCGGGCATGATTTCGGCCGGCTGATTGTTGCAGCGGACGAAGCGCTTTATGCCGCCAAGCGCGACGGAAAGAACTGCTATTCCGTTCGTGCGGCGGCGCCGTTGCCCGAGGTTGAATCGGCGCTGCGCAAGAGCGCGTAACCGTTGCGCCCGCAAACCACTTCGTGCGCAGGGTTCAAGGGCGCGTGAACATAATGGCCGCTTGTGCGTTGGTCTTCCATTGAATCTGAGAGGATTTGACGATGAGCGACCCGCGCATCAAGGCACACATGGAAGTGATCGGCGCCGACGGCGTGCACGTCGGCACGGTCGATCGCGTCGAGGGAGGGCGCATCAAGCTGACCAAAGCCGACAGCGGGATGGGAGATCACAAGGGTCACCATCACTTTATCGACCTCGGGCTGGTGGCGGATGTCGAAGGCAAGAAGGTCCGGTTGTCGGCCAATGCCGCCGTCGCCGTGACGTTTGAGGAAGAGGACGGCCGCAAGGCCATCTGAAGCCGTTCACTTTTGCGACATCCATCGCATCCCGCGTCGCTTCGGCGCGGGGTGATTGTTGTTGTGGGCGGCTCGCCGCCACAATTTCTGCCTGCCGGTATGGAAGGTGATGCTGACCAGAGAGAAGAACGGGATCAAGGTTGTGACGGCGAAGTCTGATACTTATTTCACCCAGCCCCAAAACGCCCCGCGCCACCGCAAACCGCCGCCGGTCATTGATCAGGATGGCAACGAGGTTGGCAGCGGGCATTTTGGCGACGCCGGACAAGGCCGCTATGGCGCAGCCTTCCGTGGGGCTGGTTTTACCAGCACCGCGTTTGGCGGCATCGGGCTCGGTCCAATGACCCGCCAGCAACGCTTTGCGCGCATCGAGGCGCTGGCGCGGTTGATGGATGTCGCGTTTGTACTGCCGGGCACCAACGTGCGCTATGGTATCGATGGGCTGATCGGTCTCATCCCCATCGTTGGTGATCTCCTGACCACCGCAATGTCGTTGTGGTTGGTACGTGAGGCCCGCGCGCTTGGCGCACCGGCTCATCTTGTCGCGCGGATGCTCGGTAATGTGGCGCTCGATGGCGTTGTCGGTATCGTGCCATTCGTCGGCGATGCGTTCGACGTCATGTTTCGCGCCAACATGCGTAACATCCGCATCTTGCGGCGCTGGATGGATAAGCAGCCGCGGATGGATTGAATGTGAAGCGCTGAAGAGGCGGAAAGCCTCAGGCGGCGTCGGTGGCTTCCACTTCGGCTTTCTCTTCCTGCTCACGGCGGCGCGGGAGCGGGAAGGCGCTGCTCTCATAGAGCGAGCGAATGCCGTTCTGGTCGAAGCGGGCTTCGTCCACCTGCAGATAGGCTCCATTCAGCGAATCCGCCGGGAGTTGTTCAATTGCGAATTGCACGGCCTCGGCCGCGGTGCCGAAACGGCGATAGGCGAAGCCCGCACGCTTCTTCTTCCGGATTGCTGCGGGGAAAAGTTCGGCTTCGGTATTGTAGTTGAATGCCGCCATTGTTTTCGGCCTCTCATTATTCAAAGTTGGGTTGCTAGCCATTTGCCGCGGCTACCACGTTGAAACGATAAGCGCCGCGCTTCTTCATTAGTCTACAATATAGGCGCTTTCCGCCCAGAATGCGACCTCCGATTCGCGGCATAATGAATGAAGGCCTCCGCGCGGTTTGAGCGCGCAGAGGCCTTTGAATCAATCACTTAGAAGGCATGGAACTCGTGATATGGCTAGATTTTCGCGAGGTTTTATTTCGGCTCAAGTTTCAGCGCCGCGGAATTGATGCAGTAGCGTAACCTTGCAGGCCCCGGACCATCATCAAAGACGTGCCCGAGATGGCCTTGGCAGCGAGAACAGAGTACTTCGGTACGGACCATGCCATGGCTCGCGTCATGCTCCTCATCGAGTTTTCCGGCGTCTACGGGTGCACTGAAGGCAGGCCAGCCGCAGCCAGAATTGAACTTGTCGTCCGACGAGAACAGCGGCTGGCCGCAACCTGCGCAAACATAGGTGCCAGGATCAAATGAATGGTCATATTCGCCCGTGAAAGGGCGCTCGGTCGCTTTCTCGCGCAGCACGGCATACTGGATCGGTGTCAACTCTGCGCGCCATTCCTGCTCAGATTTCTGGATGCGTTCGGCCGGGGCTTTGATCGTCATGCGCTTCTCGTTCAATTGGTTGCCTTCGCATCGCGCACCAAGACAGGCTTGTCACGATAGTTCGCCGCGAACAGCTTCTTCAGATTATTGACCTTCGGGATGTCGTTGAACACAATATAAGGCTGATAAGGGTGCAGCGTCAGGTAGTCCTGATGGTAATTTTCGGCAGGATAGAAGCCGTTCATCGGCTCGATTTTTGTGACGATAGGCCTCTTGTAGATCTTTGCGGCGTCGAGTTCTGCGATGTAGTCCTTTGCCATTCTCTGCTCGTCGGGCTGCGAGGTGAAGATCGCTGAGCGATATTGTGTGCCGCTGTCCGGGCCCTGACGATTGAGTTGGGTCGGGTCGTGCACGACGGAGAAATAGATCTGCAGGATCTTGCCGAGACTGATCTGTTTCGGATCATAGGTGATCTTTACTGACTCGGCGTGGCCGGTCGATCCAGTAGAGACGGTGTTATAACTGGCGCTGTCTGCGGAGCCACCTGCATAACCGGAGACAGCCTCGAGCACGCCCTTGGTGTGCTGGTAGACGCCCTGCACCCCCCAAAAGCAGCCACCGGCAAGAACGATCGATTTGGATCCGCTGTTGGCGCTTGCGGCCACATCGGTTTTCGGTGGCGGGATGACGAACGGCTCGGCCGCCGCGCGGGATGAAACACTAGCAATGGCGGCGAACACCAGGGCGCCAAATGCAGCGAATACGATGCTGTTTGGTTTGAGGATCGTCATAAGGAAGCGTCCTTCGGTTGCGGCGGTAGGGCCGCTCCTATGACCCTACGCCATTCCGGAGCGATTGTTACCTAACCGGTGGCCATCAGATCGCCGCGCGGAACGCTCAGACCACCACGCTTAGTCGCTTTGCGGCGCGGGTGATGCCGGTATAGAGCCAGCGGGCGCGGCTGTCCTGAAACGCGAAGCTCTCATCGAATAGCACCACGTCATCCCATTGCGAACCTTGCGATTTGTGAACGGTCAACACGTAGCCATAATCGAACTCGTCATAGGGCTTTCGCTGATCCCACGGCAGTTCCTCAATGCCGCCGTTGAAACAATCGGCGCGGACCGACACCTTGGTGACCTTGGCGCCGAAGTCCTCCTCGGGACAAAGGCGCATGGTGATGATCCTGGATTTTGACTGCGCGCGTGCCTTCACCCGCCACAGGCCGCCGTTGAACAGTGCCTTTTTACGATTATTCCGCAGGCAGACAAGTTTGTCGCCTACCACTGGTAACGCATCGTCGATCCCGTTTTTCTGCCGTACCCGCATGTTGTAGGCGCGGCGGGTGCCGTTGCGGCCGACCAAGATCTGGTCTGCAGTCATCACGCGGTCGGGATCGAGAGTGCTGCGACTTACTACTTCGCTGTCGCCAAACTGGCCATTTTCCAATGTGCGACCCTCGCGCACCGCCATCGACATCCGCACGATCGGATCATTCTGCGCCTGCCGGTGCACTTCGGTCAGCATCGCGTCGGGCTCTGCTTCGGTGAAGAATCCGCCGCCGGCAATCGGCGGCAATTGCGCAGGGTCACCGAGCACCAGTAGAGGGCAGTCGAACGACATCAGGTCGCGGCCGAGATTTGCGTCGACCATTGAACATTCGTCGATGACAATCAGCTTCGCCTTTGATGCGGGTGCGTCGTCCCACAGTTCAAAGCTCGGTTGTTCGTCGCCGGTTTCGCGGGTCCGGTAGATCAGGGAGTGGATGGTGGAAGCGCCCTCGCACCCCTTGTTACGCATCACCAGCGCGGCCTTGCCAGTGAAAGCGGCGAACTTGACCTCGCCATTGATGGCGTCAGCGATATGGCGAGCAAGGGTGGTCTTGCCGGTTCCGGCATAGCCGAACAGGCGGAACACCGGCGGCGTATCGCCCCGTCCAGGCTTCGCCTTGAGCCAGGTGCTGACGGCGGACAGTGCGCGGTCCTGATGGGGGGTGAAGGTGGGCATGGGGCATCGATATAGAGAGAGTTGGCCGCGCGGTACAGCCGCGAGGGAAGCACGATGCCAAATGGCGCAGTCTAAGGCGGGATATCACGACAAACTGTGATCCGCAGGGCATGGGAAGCACATATAATCTGTGTCGAAAACATGGATGCGGGACAATGGAACGGATCGTTTTGCAGATTGCGATTGCCTTCGCCGCTATTGTGCTGATCGTGGCCGGCACCGCCGGCGCATTGCTTGGAGTCGATCTGATCCATGGCCGCAACGGCGGACTGGTTGACAGCTATTTCCGCTATCTTTCGGCGATGACGGCTGCGATGGGGGTGATGTTCGCGATGACGATTCCCCACGTCGAAACCCATCATGAGCGGATTGGGACGCTGTCGTTTCTGATTTTCATCGGCGGCCTCGCGCACCTTTATACGTTCAGCGTGCGCCCGACGCCCACAGTCGGCACTTTGTTCATGCTGTTCATGGAGCTGATATTCGTTCCACTATTGTGGCTCGGTCAGCGACATATCTCTCATAAGGCCGAGAGCCTATCATGAGGTTTGTGCTGCCGCGATTCTTGTTCGGGGAACGATGCCGCTGATGGTGAAAAGAATCGCACTCGGCCTTGCGGTGGCTGTGATCACCGTCATCATCATCACTTTCGCGGCACAGCTCTATCGCCACCTGACTGGCAAAAGCGCCAACCCGCCGGGGGTCATCTTCGAGCGGACCGATCGGCCTTCACGAGCCTGATGCTGCTTAAGTTCTGCGCGCTCCAATGGCGACAAGGGGCTTGGTTGCGGAATCCTTCGGAGAGAGAATGAGATCAGCGAGGGTGTAACCGTCAAGCGTTTCGAGGAAGGCTGCGAGCGCTTCATTGAGTGCACCGCGCAGGCGGCAGCGTGGCGAGATCAGGCAACGATTATCCGCTGTCATACATTCGACCAGTGCGAAATCCGGCTCGGTGGCGCGGAGGACATCGCTGAGACGGATGCGCTCGGGACGTTTGGCGAGCGTCAATCCACCGGATCGGCCGCGGACGGCTTTCAGGTAACCGGCCCTGGTCAGCTGATTGGCAACCTTCATCAGATGAGCCCTAGATATGTCGTAGGCCTCAGCGGTTTCTTCGATAGTAATAAGACGGCCGTTCGGAACGACTGCCGCATACATCAAAATGCGTAACGCATAGTCTGAGAAATTTGTCAGGCGCATAGAAGGGATCCCCGGACGGCTCTTTCCTTATCACATCCGGCCTAAAGATACATCTCACGTATTTTTATATTCCGGAAAATCGCCACAAGGTTGAATAAAAGAGGTATTTTATATATATGTTTGCTACGCGTTGGTCTGATCTGTCAATCGGTACCGCGCGTCCAGTGAGGCATGTTGCTTAGAAAGGGTACCACCGATGCCTAAAGTTGCAATTGGAACCTATAAGAAACTTGCGGCCCTTGCGGCCGACAAGGGACTTGACCCTCAGGCCGGCAGTTCGCTCATTCCGATGCTGGTCGGAGGCCTTGTCATGGTGGTCATCGGGATGCTGATTGTTGCGGCGATTTCCTAGAGTTTGAGTCGGAACAAGACGCCATGCCCATTTCCGATGATTTGCCGCAGGGCGTTCAGGCGTATGCATGATTGCCGGAGTTCAACTCCGAAAGGCTGTTGTCAAGCTGCGGGCAGGCTGTGCCACGAAGCAAGGGACGTGGGGCTTGCTTCACGTGCTGGAAGGCGCACTGACCTATCGGCTGGAACCGCCACGCCAGGGTGAGCGACCAGTAAAGGCTGGGGAGGTGGTCGTGATCGAGAGCGACGTTGCCCATCACGTCCAGCCCGTCGAATTCGGCCGGATGTTCGTTGAGTTCTATCGTTCTGCAAGTTCACTCGAATCCTGATCAGCGAAATGATTCCCAGCAGTCGGCGAGAGTCGTATGAGCCGGTTGAATGGCGTGTCGATCTGCCGTGTTCTCGCGAGGCAGATATCGATTCCATCGGACACGCGGAACTGAGTCGGAAATAGCTATTCTATCGTGCCCTTCGGGTTGGTGGCCGTCTCATCTTCTGAAGCGTAATCGATCCTGACAAATGACCCACAGTCCGAGGTGTGGCAGTCAGCCTGCCGAGGCTGTCATTTGATGAGTGTGGTCCGATGTCGCTGAGAGCCTGGCTGCGAGCGAGGGTACGGACAAATGAGTTTTTCCTCGTCTTTCTCGCGGTCGCTCTTGGTGTCGGAACCGGATTCGTTGTGACGCTTATGAGCGAGCTTGCGCAGCATGCCCATGTGCTGATCTATGGAATCCGCATCGATGTCCGGCTCAGCGCCAATGATGTGATCAATCCATGGGTCGCGAGCGCTTCGCTCGTTGTTGGCGGATTTATACTGGGCCTGATGGAATGGTATCGGCGGCGAAAAAAGATATCTGCCGCCGTCAGCGGCGTTCGATGCTCCATTGACCGGTGCTTTGTATGCCTGTGAGCTGATCGTGGGAACGTACACAGCCGCGAGCGCGGCGCCCATTTTGGCGGCGGCAATCTCAGGGACGCTGGTAGTGTGGTGGCTCGGGACGAGCACTTATTCCCTGCATGCCCCCGATTTGGTGATGAGCGACCTGCGTCAATATGGCTTGATGCTTGTCACGGCTGTTCTCGTCAGCGTCATCGGCATTCTGGTCATGCGGGCTGCACCGCTCGTGGAACGTGTCTTCGGGCACAAAATCGTACCAGTCTGGTTTCGCCCGGTCATCGATCGTGCGATGGTTCTGGATCTGTCGCGTGAGATGCTCCCGAGCCATATCGCCTTGTTGATTGTTCTCAGACTTGGAGCTTGTCTGATTTCTCTCGCATCGGGATTCCGGGGCGGACTGCTTTTTGCATCGCTGTTCATCGGCTCGCTGATCAGAAAATTGTTTGCGGCCATCCTTAATCTGTATGCTCCAGCGCCGGTGTTTCACGTCGATCCGAACGTCAGTGTCCTGACGGCCATGGCCTGTCTGGGGGTTGCAATCGTTGGAGGCCCGCTGACGATGTCCCTCCTTGTGCTCGAGATGACACGCAGTCTTGAGATTACTGTGGGTGTGTTGGCTTCCCGCCTTGTCACGAACATGATGGTGCGTCAGTTCTTTGAACATTCGTTTTCGACGTAACGATTGCATCTGCGTGGTGAAACGATCCGGGGCGCACATGATGTCGGCTGGCTGCGGAGCCTCACGGTATCTCGGCTGATGCGCACCGATGTGAAGACGGAACCGCGCCGGGTAACAATCGAGGCGTGCCGTCAACTTCATCCGCTGGGCTCAACCCACGCCATCTTTCTGCTCGACGAAGAAAGTCATTATGCGGGAACCGTGCTGCTGGCAGATTTGTTCTCCAGCGACTTCGATGTCGGTGCGGACACGCGTGAGGTTTCTGAACTCGCGAAATATCGTGACATGACGTTAACACCGCCGATGAACATCAAGGTTGTGATGGCTTGTTTCGATAAGGCAGAGTCTGAAATCCTCGCCGTAAGAGACGAGACAACGCATCAAGTCCTCGGCTTCCTCACCGAGGCTCTTGCTCGCAAGAGATACGTCGATGAAATCGATCGCGCGACAGAAGAGGTCTTTCAATAGCAAATTTTACGCGCATCGGTGTGCGTCATCGTCGGCAGAGGATGCCGGTGACGGTTAAAAGCCGCTCATATTTTTCATGGGCGGCGCACAACAATCGTCATGAGCGATTGGATCGTTCGTAAAAATCAATCGATAAGTATTTGATTTTGCGTTGAGACTATTCTTTTGATTCGTTCTAATCGGAAACGCGGATTGGCCGATGGGCGGTCCGAGGAAGGTCGAACGGTACGGTAAAGAGTTTGATCGGGGATCCATTGAGCCACAGGGGTCGCATGCAGAAGCGTAATGTCGAAAACAAGCAGCGGCAGGATCTGCTGGAGATGCTGGCTGGCCCCGCTGAGGTCGTCGAGACATCACCTATCATCGGCGACGAAGTGAAGTACACCACCTGCTACATGTGCGCCTGCCGTTGCGGCATCAAAGTCCACATTAAGGATGGACGCATACGATATATCGAAGGCAACAAGGATCATCCGGTTAATCGCGGCGTGCTGTGCGGAAAAGGTTCCGCAGGCATCATGCAGCAATATTCTCCGGCGAAGCTGCGCAAGCCGCTATTGCGCACTGGCGAGCGCGGAAGCGGTGAATTCAAGGAGATCGAGTGGGAGGAAGCGCTTGATCTCGCAACCAAATGGCTCGGCGATATCCGCCACACCGATCCCAAGAAACTCGCCTTTTTCACGGGGCGCGATCAGAGCCAGTCTCTTACCGGCTGGTGGGGAATGCAGTTCGGCACCCCGAACTTTGCCGCGCATGGTGGCTTCTGCTCGGTCAACATGGCGGCCGGCGGCCTCTATTCGGTGGGCGGCGCATTCTGGGAATTTGGCGAACCAGACTGGGAGCATACAAAATACTTCATGTTGTTCGGTGTCGCGGAAGACCACGACTCCAACCCGATCAAGATCGGTCTCGCCGAGCTCAAGAAGCGCGGTGCCAAGTTTATGTCGATCAATCCAGTCAAGACCGGCTATTCCGCGATCGCGGATGAGTGGGTCGGTATTCGGCCCGGCACTGACGGGCTCTTCGTTTTTGCGCTGATCCACTGCCTGTTGCAGATGGATGCGGTCGATTTCGATTTCCTCGCGCGCTACACCAATGCGATCTGGCTTGTGGTGCAGAATCCGGGCGGCGCCGATCATGGCTTGTTCGCGCGTGACGCCAGCGGCGCGCCGCTCGCGTGGGACAGCAAGGCGGGAAAAGCGGTTGCCGCGGGCGGCACGGATTTCTCGCCTGCCATTGTTGGCAACTTCCAGCTTGAAGACGGCCGTCACGTGGCGCCGTCGTTCCAGCTTCTTGCCAACCGCTACATGAGCGATGAGTTCTCGCCCGAGGCGGTTGCGGAGCGTTGCGGCGTGCCAGCAGAGCGCATTCGCCGTATCGCCGACGAAATTGCCGAAGTTTTCAACGAGCCTGTTGTGCTCGATCAGCCGTGGACCGACTGGGCCGGCCGCCGCCATGAGCAGATGATCGGCCGTCCGATCTCGATGCACGCCATGCGCGGCATCGCGGCGCACTCCAACGGCTTCCACACCTGCCGTGCGCTGCATGTGTTGCAGATGTTGCTCGGCGCGGTCGATACGCCAGGCTCATGGCGCTACAAGGCACCGTATCCGAAGCCGCTGCCCGGCGGCCCCAAGCCCGCCGGCAAGACGTGGGCGCCGGACAAGCCACTCGACGGCATGCCGCTCGGCTTCACCATGGGTCCCGAGGACTTGCTCGTCGACGAGAATGGCGGGCCGCTCCGCATCGACAAGGCTTATTCGTGGGAAGCGCCTCTGTCGTCACATGGCCTGATGCACATGGCGATCCATAATGCGTGGGCGGCAGATCCTTATCCGGTCGACGTGCTGTTCATGTACATGGCCAACATGGCGTGGAATTCGTCCATGAACACGGCTGGCACCATGAAGATGCTGACCGACAAGAATGAAGACGGCAGCTACAAGATTCCGAAGATCATCTATTCGGATGCCTATGCGTCCGAGATGGTGTCCTATTCCGACCTCGTGCTGCCGGACACGACATATCTTGAGCGCTGGGATTGCATCTCGTTGCTGGATCGTCCGATCGGCAGCGCGCATGGGCCGGCCGACGCGATCCGCCGCCCGGTGCTGAAGCCCGACCGCGATGTGCGGCCGTTCCAGGACGTGCTGATCGATCTCGGCGCACGCCTCAAGCTGCCGGGCTTCGTCAACGACGATGGTTCGCCGAAATATCCCGGCGGCTATCCCGATTACATCGTCAACCACCAGCGCAAGCCGGGTATCGGGCCGCTCGCCGGCTTCCGCGGCGAGGATGGCGAGGCGTCGGGTAAGGGCGCGCCGAACAAGAACCAGCTAGATCGCTACATCGAGAACAAGAGCTTCTGGCGGCTCGAACTGCCTCATGACGAGGTCTACTTCAAGCACGGCAACAAGAACTATCTCGAGCATGCCGTGAAACTCGGCATGATCGACAAGGCTGATCAGATCGTGCTGCATCTCTACAGCGAGCCGTTGCAGAAGTTTAAGCTGGCGGCGGAAGGCCACGGTCCGATCCAGCCGCCGGAACGCGACCGCAAGCGGGTGAAGACCTATTTCGATCCGCTGCCGATCTGGTACCAGCCTTTGGAAGAGCAGGTGGTGTCGGCAACCGAATTCCCGCTATCGGCAATCACCCAGCGCCCAATGGCGATGTACCATTCGTGGCACTCACAGAATGCATGGCTGCGCCAGATCTTCTCGAAAAACTTCCTCTACATGAACCGCGAGACGGCGGAGAGGCTTGGTCTCGCCGATGACGATTATGTCTGGGTGACGAGCTATCACGGCCGCATCCGGGTGCCAGTGCGCACGATGGAGGGTGTGAATCCGGACACGGTGTGGACGTGGAATGCGATAGGTAAGCGCAAGGGCGCGTGGAATTTGCCACCCGACGCGCCGGAAGGCACAGAAGGATTTCTGCTCAACCATGTTATCTCCGAGCGGCTGCCAGAGAAGGACGGTTATCGCCATTCGAATTCCGATCCCGTGACTGGGCAGGCCGCCTGGTATGACGTCCGCGTGCGTGTCGAGAAGGCGGCGATGAACGAACATACGCCGTTGCCGGAATTCCCGGTGCTCAGGTGTCCGCCACACATGCCGCAGCGTCCCGACGTGCTGCGCTATGATGCCGAGGGCCGCAAGAATCCGTGGGATCCGCTTCCGGCCCGCAAATCATCAGGAGCCACAGAGTGACGTCGCTTCCCACACCCGTGCCCGGCCAGAAGAAGCTGGGCCTCGTCATCGATCTCGACACCTGCGTCGGCTGTCATGCTTGCGCCGTCAACTGCAAGGAGTGGAATACGAGCGGCCATTCCGGCCCGCTGAGCGATTTCCAGAGCAAGTCCGACGGCGTCTGGTTCAATCGCGTCCACACCTACGAGGCGGGGCAAGGCGAGGCGTCGCGGACCGTGAACTTCCCGCGTTCCTGTTTGCATTGCGAAGAGCCGGCCTGCGTCACCGTGTGCCCGACCGGTGCGTCCTACAAGCGCACCGAAGACGGCATCGTTCTCGTCAATGCCGACACCTGCATCGGCTGCAAGCTCTGCTCATGGGCGTGCCCTTACGGCGCGCGCGAGTTCGATGAAGACGACGGCGTGATGAAGAAATGCACGCTGTGCGTCGACAAGATCTACAACGAAAATCTGCCCGAGGTGGATCGCGTTCCGGCCTGCGTCGCCACCTGCCCGGCGCATGCGCGTCATTTCGGCGACCTCGGTGATCCGGATTCCGATGTCTCGCGTCTTGTCGCCGAGCGTGGCGGTTATGAGCTGATGCCGGAGCTCGGCTACAAGCCAGTCAACCGCTATCTGCCGCCACGGCCACGCAAGATTGGTTCGTGCGGTTCGCAGAACGACATTTCCCTGGTCGACATCGTTGCGAAGAAATCGGCTTCGGAGGGCAAGGGCGCTGCCTTGCTCCGTTGGGCCGATCGCGTCCTGTCGCGCTGAGGTGAAACGATGCATCCCGCACTCTCGGTCATCATTTTCACCACAGCATCCGGCGCAGGCTATGGCCTGCTCGTCTGGTATGGCCTGATGTCGGCATTCTCCGGGGCACCCGGAGATCGTTTAGTTGCGCTCGTCGTGTTGCCGCTCGCGCTTACGCTGGTGACGGTTGGGCTGTTGTCTTCGACATTCCATCTCGGCCGGCCTGAGCGCGCGTGGCGCGCATTCTCACAATGGCGCACGTCCTGGCTCTCGCGTGAGGGTATCTGTTCGTTCGTGACGTATGTTCCGGCCGGACTCTTGCTGTTGGCCTGGATCGTCTGGCCTGCGCCGGGTGCCGCCGCGGTGGTGCTTGGGCTCATCACGGCGGTCGCCTCGCTTGTGACGATCTACTGCACGGCGATGATCTATGCGTCGCTGAAGACGATTCATCAGTGGCACAACGCCTATGTCGTGCCGAACTATCTGGCGCTCGGCCTTTATAGCGGCGCGCTGCTGCTGGCCACGATCCTGCATCTGTTCGGTCAGGGCTCGCAGGGGGTGGATATCGTCGTGCTGGTCGGAGGTGTCGCCGCGCTGATCGCCAAGCTGAGCTATTGGCGCTTCATCGCCACCACCCGGCATTCCAGCAGCCCTGAAAGTGCGACCGGCCTTGGCAACATCGGCAAGGTGCGTTTGTTCGAGGCCCCGCATACCGAAGAAAACTATCTGATGCGCGAAATGGGCTTCAGCATTGCCCGCAAGCACGCCGAGAAGCTGCGCGGGATTTCGCTGCTCGCGCTGTTCGCGGCGCCGCTTGTTCTGGTGCTGCTCGCTATTCTGACGAGTGGCGTTATGGCAACGGTCTCGTTGGTGATCGCGGTTCTGCTTGCAGCAGTGGGTGTATTGGTCGAGCGCTGGCTGTTTTTCGCGGAAGCGCGCCATGTCGTAACGCTGTTCTACGGCGCACGTGCGGCATGATGGATTTCATGGATCGATCGTTTTGAGGCGATCGATCCAAAGCCAAAACGTCGCATGCTGCGATTGTATATTCGCGGTGCGGCAGCGCTTTCTTTGTCGATGTTTGATGATGTCGATGCGCGCCGAGCGGCGTTATTCTATTTATATCGTAAGTATTAGAAATTTATTCTGTGCTACTCGGCGATTTCTCCGTTAGGATCATCGAATAAGAATTCTGACGACTTCTGCGCGGGAACGGCGGACCTAACAGGCCGCACGAATCGTGCAAAAGAAAAGCTCAGAACGTGGCGCGGATTCCGCAAAGGACTGTGCCGAAACTTGGGGAGGGTGCGGTGACATGATGCTGCTCGTCATGCAGGACGTGGTCCCGCGACATCTTCTCTTTTCCAAACCTTCCCGAATGTTTGCAGCTTCGCGAAGCGGAGGCTGTGATTTTGACCGCCGGAAAGGATTGCTAGCCGCGCGCAATCCGTAAGTGAACAGTTCGCTCGAGAACCAATCATCAAAAGTGAGGTCGAGATATCATGAAATGGATCCGTCAGATATTCGCTGCAGGTCTTGTCTCTCTCATGGCGGCACCCGTCTTTGCTGCGCCTGTTAATGTGCGCATCGCCAAGCAGCCGGGTGTGGGTTATCTGCCTCTGATGGTGATGGAGCACGAGAAGCTGTTTGAGAAATACGCGAAGAAGGCTGGCGTTGACATCACGACGGAATGGCTGAAATTTACCGGCGGCGCGGCGATGAACGAAGCCCTTCTCTCCGGTAATCTTGATATTGCAACGGGCGGCATTCCGCCACTCCTCACCATCTGGTCGAAGACCCAGAACAATTACAAGGTAAAGGGGATTGCTTCGATCTCCTCGCATCCGCAGTTTCTTGTGACGACAAACCCCAAGGTGAAAACGCTGGCCGATTTCTCATCGGTCGACAAGATCGCGCTCCCTGCCGTCAAGATTTCAAACCAGGCGGTCATGATTCAGATGGCGGCGATGAAGCAGATGGGCGAGGCCAAGGCTTTTTCCGTCGATCCTTATACGATCTCCATGGGGCACGGCGATGCGATGGCGGCGATGCTCGGTGGCAGCATCGACGCGCACTTCGGCCAGTCGCCATTCCAGGATATCGAGCTGAAGGACCCGCGGGTTCATGTTGTGCTGAACAGCTACGATGCTGTTGGCGGGCCTTATCCGATCGCTGTTGCCTATGCGACCGATCGCTTCATTCAGCAAAATCCCAAACTGTTGAAGGCTTTCGTCGATGCGCTGAAGGAAGCGCAGGGCATGATCCGTTCGGACATCAATTATGCTGCGAAAGTCTGGATCGAGATGGATGTCAAGAAATTCAGTATGGACGACGCCCTCGCGATTCTGAAGAACCCAAAAATGATTTGGGACGCGGCACCCCAAAACACGCTCACTTTCCTGAAGCATATGAACAAGGTCGGATTGGTTGAGCGAACGACCACCAACTGGAAGGATGTTTATTTTCCCGCAATCTACGATCTTAACGGATCCTGATTTCGGGAGCGCCGTATCGCCGGGGCGGTGCGGCGCATGGTCGTTGAAGTTGCAGTAACGTCGGATTTGGCTGGATGTCCTATACCCATTGCGTTATCGGCGGCGGCATTGTCGGGCTTGCCACGGCAACGGAAATCATGCGTAGGGATCCCAGCGCGCGAGCCGTGCTGGTCGAAAAGGAGAAAGGCTTTGCGTTTCACCAGACCGGCCACAATAGCGGCGTCATCCATGCAGGTATTTATTACGCGCCGGGGTCGCTGAAGGCTCAGCTTTGCCGCGAAGGAGAGAGGGCGACCAAGGAATTTTGCACCGCGCGGAACATTCCTTTCGAGACGTGCGGCAAGCTGATCGTCGCGACCGATGCCATCGAAATGGAGAGGATGCAGGTCTTGATCGGCCGTGCTGAGCAGAACAACATTTCGATCGAGGAAATCTCAGCCACGCGCCTCCGGCAGCTTGAGCCGAACATTACCGGCGACGGCGCGATTCTCGTGCATACGACAGGTATTGTCGATTACCGACAGATCTGTGCGGCGATGGCGGAGGAGCTTCGCCAAAATGGCGCGCGAGTCATGATCGGAGTCGCCGTCACGCAAATAGAGGAGAGCGAGCGGAGCGTATCGGTCATGCTCGATAGCGGAGAGCGGTTGACGGCGGATCGGCTGATCGCCTGTGCCGGCTTGCAATCGGATCGTATCGCGCGGATGGGAGGCCTTAAGCCAAGGCATCGGATCGTGCCGTTCCGCGGGGAATATTTCGCGCTGCCGCCGTCACGTTCGTCGATAGTCAAACACCTGATCTATCCCGTTCCGGATCCAGATCTGCAATTTCTTGGAATCCACCTGACCCGGATGATCGATGGCCGCATTACCATCGGACCGAATGCGGTGCTGGGATTTCATCGCGAGGGTTATGACAAGGGAAGCGTGAACCTCCTCGACGTCTTCAGCATGGCAAGCTTCGGCGGGTTCTGGAAACTCATCTTGCAGCACTATCGTGCGGCGCTGAGCGAGTTCGGAAATTCCGTCTCGCGACGACGCTATCTGGATCTGTGCAGGAAATACTGTCCGGGACTGACGCTCGCGGACATGGGGCAGCCCGGAGCCGGGATTCGGGCACAGGCCGTCATGGCTGACGGCTCGTTGCTGCAGGATTTCCTGTTTCTGAACACCAACTGCCAAGTGCACGTCTGCAACGCTCCGTCGCCGGCAGCGACATCGGCCATTCCTATTGCGAGAAAGATCGTGGATCAGCTTGATCAGGCGATCGGTGCCTCGGCATAGCAATCATAGGGCAGGGGCAGCAGTCCAAAATCCGAACACTGCCAGGAACACGATCGAGCTTTCGGCTCGTACAAGGAAAAACATGAAAGGGACTTTGCGATGCGCGGCGCGGACCTTCTTGCACAAACGCTCAAAGCTGCCGGGACGAGCCGGGTTTTCTCGCTTTCTGGAAATCAGATCATGCCGATCTACGACGCCTGTTTCGAACTCGGCATCGAGATCATTCACACGCGGCACGAAGCCGCTGCCGTTTTCATGGCCGAAGCTCACGCGCAACTGACCGGCGAGGTTGGGGTGGCGTTGGTGACTGCGGGTGGCGGATTGGGGAATGCGGTTGGGCCGCTGTTCTCGGTCGGTGAGTCCGAGACGCCTGTCCTGCTATTAAGCGGTGACTCTCCTGTCGCGCAGGATGGGCGCGGAGCGTTTCAGGAGATGAGTCAATGTGCGGTGACGGCACCGCTGACCAAGCTGTCGGTGCGCCCGACGAAGGCTTCCGATCTTGGGCATGAGACGGCGCGTGCGATACGCACCGCGCGCTCGGGCCGTCCCGGCCCGGTTCATATCGCTTTGGCTTTCGATGTACTTGAGGCGGATGCGGGGGCGACGGCTGCACCGTCAAAGCCAGCCTTCAAGCGCGTGCCGCAATGGCTTGGCAGTGAAGATGCGAAGCGTATCGCGCACTCCATCGCTACCGCACAGAGGCCGGCTCTGGTTTGCGGCCCGGTGCTAAACCGCACCCGCAATGGTGATTTGACCGAGCGTCTGGCAACCGCGCTCGATGCACCGGTGATTGTGATGGAAAGCCCGCGGGGGTTGAGGGACCCTTCACTGGGCGAAATCGGCAAGGTACTTGCCCAAGCTGACCTGATCGTCAGTCTCGGAAAGAGGGTCGACTTTACGCTGGCGTTTGGTGGCGCCAACTCATTTGACGCGAATGCGGGCTGGATTGTTGTCGATGCCGAGAGCAGCGAATTCGATCGCGCTCATCTCAATCTCGGCCCGCGGCTGAAGATGACTGCCGCTGCCACGCCTGTTGATGCAGCCATGCAGTTGATCGAGCTTGGTAAGGCGGCACATGCGCAGGACCATGCCAAATGGCGCTCGCAGGTCGCGGGGCATTTGGAAGCACGCAATTCCGGAGCCGGCGCGGGGGGGGAGACGATCACGTCCGCACAATTGTGCGAAGCCGTTCAACGTCAGATCAAGTTGGCCTCGAAGTCTGTAGCCATCTGTGATGGCGGAGAAATCGGACAATGGGCACAAGCTCTCACTGCGGCTGACCATCGCGTTATCAACGGCGTTTCCGGCGTGATCGGTGGCGGGTTATGCTACGGGCTGGCGGCGGCACTGGCGAAACCCGATCATAAGGTGTTCGCCATGATGGGAGACGGGACGGTTGGCTTCCATTTCTCGGAGGTGGAAACCGCTGCGCGCCATGGTGCCTCATACGTGATCGTCATTGGTAATGACATGCGCTGGAATGCCGAGCACCAGATCCAATTGCGCGAATACGGTCCCAATCGGTTGATCGGTTGCCAGTTGAGTGGCGCGCGCTACGACCTGGCAACCGCGGCGATGGGCGGCCATGGTGAGTATGTCACGCGCTTGGATGAACTCGGTGCGGCTTTGTCGCGCGCGGCGGCAAGTGGCAAGGTGGCCTGCGTTAACGTCATGATCGATGGCGCGCCGGCGCCCGCCGGGCACTAAGCCCATCGAGGCAGGCTAGGTGTCTGGTCCCGGAGTGTGGGGGAATCAGCCAAGCTGGTCCTTCATTCCGAGAGATCCTATGGTCAGAATATTCCATGGCAGCACCACGACCACGCACGCCATCCGAGCGGCAATACAAGGCTCCGCTCAAAGAGCTAGGCGCCCGGCACGGCCTCAGCCAGAAGACCGTGGCCAAGTGGCGCAAGCGGACCTTTGTCCACGATGCACCGATAGGGCCGAAGACCGTGCGCTCGACCGTCCTTTCGGCTGAGGAAGAGGCCATGATTGTTCCCTTCCCTTTCCTTCCGCAAGCACGCGCTGCTGACTCTGGATGACTGCCTCTAAACGCTGCAGCCGACCATCCGCATCTTACGCGCTCGTTCTTGCATCGCCGCCTGCAGCGCCACGGGATCAGCCGCCTGCCTGAGATTGCCGGCGACAGCCTGCCAGGCAACCCTTCAAGCGTTATCCTGTTGGCTACTTCCACATCGACATTGCTGAGGTTAGCACTGGGGAAGGCAAGCTCTATCTCTTCGTGGCGGTGGACCGGACCTCGAAGGTTGCCTTCGCCCGACTAGGCTCAGGACTCATTGATCAGAGCCAGAAGATGACGGTTGCTGCGATGCAGATAGCTGACATGAAGGTATGGGCGCATCGGTCGTAGCGGGTGTGGATGCGCCGCCAGTCCTTGAGCCTGCCGA